>Ga0315547_1000064_pt1 | contig 129760 bp, 138 predicted proteins | sample SalMarSW160240MG_2_FD_202542 | JGI IMG/M metagenome (GOLD analysis project Ga0315547, IMG submission 202542) | Salt marsh sediment microbial communities from the Plum Island Ecosystem LTER, Massachusetts, United States - Salt Marsh Sediment SW1601-240 ...
ATTCCTAGCTCGGAAATACCGCCCATTTTTACCCCCTAGACTGCTTCAAAACAAACGTCCGGTAACAGTTTTATTAATGACCATATTCTCCGCATTACCCGGGTATTTACTAGAGCGTCAATACCGCATGTATCAATACACCGGCTATAACCATCACCCCCAGTATCAACGCGGCAATAATAGCCGCTATAAAAGTGGGTATTCCTTCGTTTTCCATAATTACCCCCTTGCAAACACTACTTACGCTATCATGGCAAGTATGATAGCCACAATCAGGGCATAGATGCCGATGGCCTCGGCCATGGCGATGGCCAGAATCATGTTAGTCATGATTGGCCCCCTGGCCTCCGGGTTACGCGCCAGGCCCTGCATGGCTCCGTAGCCGAGAATGCCGATACCGATTCCCGGACCCAGGGCGCCCAGCCCGATAGCCAGTCCCGCCGCTAACATCTTGACTGCTTCTGCATCCATTATTTCTCCTCCTTATATAATTCACGCGTTACTATATTAATGTGACTCGCCTTCGTGGGGAGACACAGCCATAGTCACGAATACCAGGGTCAAACCGCTGAAGATAAGGGCCTGCACGAAGCCCACCAGCAATTCCAAGCCGTAAAACGGCAGGGCCAGTACCCAGGGTATCAGGAAGGCGGCAATAAGCAGCAATATTTCGCCCGCCGTCATATTGCCGAACAGCCTGAAAGTAAAACTGACGATTCTGATAAGCTCGCTTAACGTCTCCAGCCCCCCGACGAAGATATCTACGAAGCCGGAGAACAACCCGGAAAGCCCTTCTTTGGCTTTACCTTTGAATACCTTGCCGATACTCCCGAAAAACGCGCCGATGTTGATAAACTTGCGCAGGTATTTGATTCCCAGCGTCTTCAGGCCGTAGTACTCTACGAAGATGAAAGATACCAGCGCAATGGCGAGGGGTGTATTTACGTCCGTGTTCGAGCCCCGGAGCAGTTCGTAATGATGTCCGTGGATGGTAATTTCTATCGAGCCGAACCCCGGAATCAGGCTAAGCCAGGCATTGAAGAGGACGAAGAGAAAGATAGTGCAGATGACCGGGAAAAATCTCCGCCCGTTTTCCTCACCGGCGATGCTCCCGCAGAGGTCATAAATCCAGCCCAGCAGAAACTCGAAAGCCGCCTGGAGTCGGCCGGGCACGAGCTTCATGCGGCGGGTAATAACCCAGCTGATAACCACCAGGAAAACCACGGAAATCCAGCCGGCGATAATGGTATTGGTAATCGGCAGGCCGAAGATGTTAAAGAGCACCGGCGCGGGGAGGTGCGGTTCTGGGGAGGGGACGGAAATCCAGTCCGGCAGGCCGACATCGCCAATCATGCTCTTGCCCAGGGGCCCGGCGAGGAAACCGATGACGACAATGGCTAAAGCAATAATAACAATAATGATTAATACAGGAAAAGAACAGCCGAGGCAGCCGCGCCGCTTGGGTTCAGCCACTAGCCATTCTCCTTGTCTTGCTTGTTGTTCATGAGGGGTCGAATCATCCGATAAACACCGTAAACAGCTACCACCAACCCCACCAGCAGACCGATTATCATAAAAAGCGGTTTCTCACCACTGAGCTTCCAGCCGCCAAACGCCCCACCCGCGATACAGATACCGATAAAAAATCCGATACCCATCAGCCTCAGGGCCGGTATCATTTTGTTCATGCCGACACCAACATCCCTGACCTTGAAAATAATACCAGAAATCGGTAGCTCAGGTCAAGCTACGATAGGTCTTTTGATATAGTACCCCGGATACACGGTCAAACAGGATAAAACCGGTAACTACAGGCGTCTGTTTACGCGCGCTTACCCTTGAGGGGAGATGTCCCGAAATCGCCCGCTTTCACTTCGCCGGAGACATCATCGCCGGATATCTTGAGCTTGTATTCGAGGTTCATTTTGCCCATCGGGCTGCTTATTTCCATTTCCCAGGAAACATTATCCCCGCTTACCTTGCCGCCGCTGAATTCCAGGGTACCCATGGGGCTTCCCATGCTGCCGCTCAAGGCATCGCCGTCGGCCTTGAGGGTCAATTGTGCTTCCTGCTTGCCCATCGGTGTTTCAATTTCAACGTTATAAGTCCCGTCGATAGCCATTGCTTTTCTCCTTTCAAGGCGCGGGTTAGTGCTGTTTTTCAAGGTTAGTAAAGCTGAAAGCATATTAACAATACGGCTATTAATTGTCAAACTAAAAAAATAAACCCTGAACATCAGGGCTTACCGGTAATTGCCTATATATTTATTTCTTGCGGAAAAGGCGGGGGAAATCTCCGTCGAAGTCCTTGAGGAAGCCATGCATTTCCAGCAGGTCTTCATCCCTGATGCTGTCCAGTTTTTTGAACTTCTCTACCTCTTCCTCGGTAAGGTCGGTAACTACCTCCGGCCGGGCATTCTCCCTGATGATAGCCGCTACCATACATCTGACATGGCAGGAGGAACAGGAGACCTTCAGGAACCACAGCTCGCCGTTGTGTTCAATGACCTCGATATTGTCTTCCTGATAGTTCTGCCCGCAGGAGCCACACTTTATCGAGGCTATCAATCTTTTAATCAGGCTTTCATCCATTAATCCGGTCCCCGCAGTCGATACGGATAAGATTGACTAAGACTTGCGCTTATCGAAATCATCAAGGTCAAGAGTGTTGATAAAATCGTAAAACGCGGACATTTTTTTCTTCATGTCCTCGTCGCTGACCTTTTTGCTCTCTTTGCCGCCGGTTTCATCCGCTTCTTCGAAGATGGGTTTACCCGTCTCGCCATCCAGCAGGATACCCGCTTTGTCCAGGACCGATTCGTCAGCGAAAATGTTTACTCCCGTTCTCACCGCTAGGGCCAGCGCATCGCTGGGGCGCGAATCCACCTCCACCTGTTTCCCTTCCGCTTCGAGGATTACCTTGGCAAAGAAGGTATCATTCTTGAGGTCGTTAACGATGATAGAATTAACTGTGGCTCCCAGTGTATCAATAACCGAACTCAACAGGTCGTGTGTCAACGGGCGAGGAACGGCCACCCCCTGCAACTTTACCGCAATGGCATCGGCTTCAGCCGGGCCGATCCAGATAGGCAGATACCGGTCCGACATTTTTTCTTTAAGGATTACTACACGCTGGTAGTTCATCAGGCTAACCCGAATACTGTCAATCGTCATCTCTATCATAGCCAGTCCTCCATCCCCTTTTCTCAACGTGTGTAATTAATTCTAACCCTACATTCATAACCCTGTCAAATGATATGAATGTACCGTTACATGCGGTTTACATGTTATAAATAGGTGTTTTATACTTATTTTTTCAGGGGTTTCCTTATTGAGCACCTTTTACTGCGCTTTCTATAATAAATAGTTGACAGGTCTACTAATTTGATATGTTATAATAAATAGCGTCGTACCTGTACGAAAACCAAAAAACGGAGGCATGAGAATGAAACAAGGCCAAAAAGTCATCGTCTGGTTCAACGAAGTCACCAAAAAGGACATACCTCTCGTGGGGGGTAAGGGAGCCAACCTGGGAGAAATGACCAATGCCGGAATCCCCGTGCCCCAGGGCTTCATCGTTACCGCCGCCACTTATTTCGACTTTATCGAAAAAGCGGGTCTTAGCGGTAAGATAAAGGAACTCCTTAACCCCGTTAACGTTCACGACAGCAAACAGCTCCAGGAAGTTGCCGCGGAAGTTCAGAAAGTGGTAGAAAATGCCGCCATGCCCCCCGAAACGGCCAGTGTGATTGAACAGGCGTACGTCAAGATGGGCAAGGGCCTGGTTGCCGTGCGTTCCTCGGGTACGGCGGAAGACCTGCCGGAGGCTTCCTTTGCAGGCCAGCAGGCTACCTTTCTCAATGTGCAGGGCGAAAAAGACGTGGTAAGGGCGGTTCAGGACTGCTGGGCGTCTCTCTTCGGCGCGCGCGCCATCTTCTACCGGCAGGAACAGGGCTTCGACCATTTCAAAGTAGGCATCGCCGTGCCGGTGCAGAGAATGGTACAGTCGGAAGCCGCCGGCGTCATGTTCACCGTAGAGCCGAATACGAGTGACCGCACCTCAATTACTATCGAGTCCGTCCTCGGTCTCGGTGAAATGATTGTCTCCGGAGATGTCACCCCGGACCACTATCTCGTTAACAAAGCCGATATGAAAATCCTGGCAAAGGAAATTAAAAAGCAGGAATGGAAACTCGTTAAGAAGGCCGGCGCTCACGGCAAGCTGGACAATGTGAAGATTGACCTCACCCCCGAGGAGCAGGCCCGCCAGAAGATAACCGATACTGAAATAGTCAAGCTCGCTAAAATTGGAAAACAGCTTGAAGACCATTACGGGTTCCCTCAGGATATCGAATGGGCTACCGAAAAGGGTGAAATTTACATCGTGCAGACACGCCCCGTTACCACTATCAAAGAGACAACCGAGGCCGCCCATGATATTGACGCCCCGGTGCTGGTATCTGGGGCCGCCGCCAGCCCGGGCGTGGCCTACGGGCCGGTAAAAATAGTCCCGGACCCGTCCCAGATAGATAAGGTGCTGGAGGGAGACGTGCTGGTGGCGGAAATGACCACGCCGGACTTCGTTCCGGCGATGAAGCGGGCGGCGGGCATCGTTACCGACCGCGGCGGGCGTACCGCCCATGCCGCTATTGTAAGTCGTGAACTCGGCATACCATGCATCGTCGGCTGCGAGAACGCTACCGCCACCCTGAAAGACGGCCAGGTAATAACGGTCGACGGGAGCAACGGCAAGGTCTACGAGGGCAAGATTGAGATTCATACCGATGTCAAGGTACGCGCCCGGGGAGAAGTCAAGACCAGGACTAAACTGCTCGCTAACCTGGCCCAGCCGGATATTGTCGACCGTGTCGCTAGTAGAGACGTCGACGGCATCGGCCTGCTGCGCGCCGAGTTCATGGTCGCCGAAATCGGCGAACACCCCAGCGCCATGATTGAAGATGGCCGCGGCAACGAGTTCACCGAAAAACTCGCCCACGAGCTGATGAAATTCGCCAAAGCGTTCCACCCGCGTCAGGTGGTCTACCGCACCAACGATTTTAAGTCCAACGAATATAAAGCCCTCAAGGGCGGCGAGAAGTATGAAGAAGACGAAGAGAATCCCATGATAGGCTACCGCGGCGCTTCGCGTTACATCACCGATATCGAGACTTTCAAGCTGGAACTGGCCGCCATCAAGAAGGTCAGGAAGCAGTACGATAACCTCTGGGTCATGATTCCCTTCGTCCGCACGGTATCGGAGCTGGAGGGTACCGTTAAAATCATGGCTGGAGAGGGACTGAAACGCTCCGATACCTTCAAGCTCTGGATGATGTGCGAGGTGCCCTCCAACGTTATCCTGCTGGAGAAATTCCTGGCGGTCGGCGTCGACGGGGTCTCCATCGGCTCCAACGACCTTACCCAGCTAACGCTGGGCATCGACCGCGACAGCTCCAAACTGGCCGCAACCTTCGATGAGCGTAACGAGGCCGTTATGATGTCCATCGAGAAGGTGGTCAGAACCTGTAAGTCGCTGGGCGTTACCTGCTCCATCTGCGGGCAGGCCCCCTCCGTTTACCCCGAAATCACCCAAAAACTGGTGGAGTGGGGCGTTACCTCGGTCTCCGTCAGCCCCGATATGATTGACATTACCCGCGATATCATCGCCGCGGCAGAGGCAAAACTGGGCGTCAAGTAATCGGCAGTTGGATAAGCAAACAGGAGTACCGGAAGGACTTGTAAAAACCGGCCGGCAGGTACTAAACTGGGCATGAGGTGATTGAACGGTTAAAAATCCGCGAAATGAGCGAGGAGAGGGAAGAAAGCCTCTCGCTTCATGCTGTTAAAAGCAGGCTATCGCGTGGCCGTGAGCGACCCGAGCCGCTTGACGCGGTACGCACCGCTTTTCAGCGCGACCGCGACCGTATTATCCACAGCAAGTCGTTCCGCCGCCTCAAGCACAAGACGCAGGTCTTCATCGCTCCCCTCGGCGACCACTATGTCACCCGGCTCACCCACACGCTGGAGGTCTCCCAGATAGCCCGCACCATATCCCGCGCCCTAAACCTTAACGAAGACCTCACGGAGGCGATAGCCCTGGGACACGACTTGGGGCATACGCCTTTCGGCCACGTGGGAGAGGACATACTCGACGAACTCTATCACGGCGGATTCCGCCACAACGAGCAGAGCCTGCGCGTCGTAGACCTCCTGGAAAAAGACGGTCACGGACTGAACCTCACCTGGGAGGTCAGGGACGGCATCGTCAACCACTCAAAGTCGGGCGTGGCCGTCCTGGGTGATGATTGGGGTGAAGTGAATACGCTGGAGGGGGAGGTGGTCAAGATTTCGGACATGGTCGCCTACATCAACCACGACATCGGCGACGCTATCCGGGCGGAAATCCTCACCGAACGCGACCTGCCCCTGGAAGCCGTCCGGGTACTGGGGCTTTCCCACTCGCAGCGCATCAACACGCTGGTCTCCGATATTATCCAGAGTTCGTGGGATGTCCGCACTTGTGATATAATTATAGAGAGACCCGCCATTAAAATGAGCCCCCAGGTGCTGGCGGCCGCCGATATTTTACGTGATTTTCTCTTCGAGCGAGTTTATAATCCGCGTTCCGCCGGGGAGGAAAGCCGAAGAGCGGAAGAAGTGGTGCGGTTCCTCTACCGGTACTTTAACGAACACGACGATAAGATGCCGGTGGAATACCGACTCTACAGCGATGCCACCGACCGGCGGGTCGTCGACTATATCGCCGGCATGACCGACCAATACGCTTTAAGGCTGGCGGAAGAACTTAAGGGTTAAATTTCAGATGGCTAAAACAAAACTCGATAATGGCGCAATCGTTTTTATTTCGCCGGATGCAGAAAAAACGGCGGGATATTATCACGACGTATTCGGCTGCAGGGTGGTTAAGCATTACGAAAATGAAGAAAAGTTTGCTGCCCTCTACCGGGATAAAGTCGAAATCATCGTCGTTCAAGCCGAAAAGGGCGATGTCATCTCGAATCTTGAAAGGTATGGCGCCGGCTACGATGCGTATCTAGACCCGGAAGATGTCGCCGGGGTGGATATTATTTATGGCGAGCTTAAACAGAAAGGTGCCAATATCGTAAGAGAACCGGCCGTTACCACTTACGGTTGCTATGAGTTTGTGGTGAAAGACATCGACGGTAGGCTAATCGGAATCGGAAGGATTAAAGACAACGCCACCTTTTTCAAAAGTTGAACCGGATTTAGCCGGGGGATTAAGCGGGTTGAAGCAGGGTGGGGAAAACTCCGGGCTAAGCCACAGATGCAGCGAGGGCGGCAGGGTGGGAATAGATATCACCGCAGGGGGTGAGGTAGATACAATCCTCCCAACTTAATTAAGATGATTACCATAATTGATTATAACGCCGGCAATATAAAAAGCGTCCAGCGTGCCTGCGCCGAGGTCGGCGTACCGGCCACCGTCACCAGCGACCCCGCCGCCGTGGCGAAAGCGGAGAAAATAATATTCCCGGGGGTCGGTGCCACCCCCAGCGCTATGGCATACCTGGGAAAAACGGGACTGGACGACGCCCTGAAGAACGTCTTCAAGGCGGGAATCCCGATTCTGGGGATTTGCCTCGGGGCGCAGATTATTCTGGAAAGCTCCGAGGAAGGCAACCGGAAATGCCTCGGACTGGTAGCGGGGAAAACCGTCCGTTTCAAGCTCGAAGATAAGCTGCTTAAGATACCGCACATGGGCTGGAATGAAGTTACGATAGTCCAACCCCACCCCCTGCTGGACGGCATAAAGTCGGGCGACGAGTTTTACTTCGTCCACTCGTATTATCCGCAACCGGCCGATAAGAAAGACGTCTATGCTGTCTCCAGTCACGGCGGCGACTTCTGCGCGGCGCTGGGAAGCCGCAACCTGTTCGCCACGCAGTTCCACCCGGAAAAGAGCGGGCGGCTCGGCCTGCAAATGCTGGAACGGTTTACGAGGTGGGACGGCGCCTTGACAGCTTAATCGGGAGAGGGTATAAAATATCAGCCATGCTTAGTAAAAGATTGGTGGTATGTCTCGATGTGCGCGGCGGCAAGCTCGCCAAGAGCATCAAGTTCGTCGATACGAAGGATATCGGCGACCCCATCGCCAAGGCCCGCGAGTACTACGAGGGCGGAGTCGACGAGCTTGTCTTCTACGATATTACCGCCTCGCGGGAGAACCGCGATATCATGATTAACTTCGTGGAGGAAGTTGCCCGGCAGATTTTCATTCCCTTCTCGGTAGGCGGGGGCATCCGCTCCGTGGAAGACGCTACTAGGCTGCGCAACGCCGGCGCCGAGAAGGTAAACGTCAACACGGCCGCCGTCAAGCGCAAGGAGCTTATCACGGAAATAGCCGACGCCATCGGCTCGCAGAGCGCCATCCTCTCGATGGATATCAGGAAAGTAACCCCGACAAAAGAGATGCCTTCGGGATATGAAATCGTCGTCAATGGCGGCGTTACCCCCACGGGCATTGACGCGCTGTGGTGGGCGAAAACCGGCGAGGAACTGGGCGCCGGCGAGATGGTCATCAACTCCATCGACGCCGACGGCACCAGGGACGGCTATGAAATAAATCTTACGCGGATGATTGCCGACTCCGTAGGCATTCCCGTCATCGCTTCGGGTGGGGCCGGTAAGCCGGGGCACCTCTACGACGTTCTTACGGAAGGTCACGCCGATGCCGCCCTGGTGGCCTCCATCGTCCACTACGGCGAATATACCTGCCGGGATTTAAAAGAGTACCTGCAAGGGCGCGGCATCAAGATACGCATGAATTATTAGCGTATAACCCTCATTTCTGTCCTGAAAGGGCAGAGTTATCATCAAAAAAGTAGTATAATAAATAATTGTCCTCTGATTAACCATGAGCGCAATCGACGAAGTAAAACAGAAAACGGATATTGTCGAGGTTATCGGCCAGTACGCCACTCTAAAAAAGTCTGGGCGTAACCTCACGGCTTTATGCCCGTTCCACAGCGAGAAAAACCCGTCCTTCTATGTCTACCCGGAACAGCAAAGCTGGCATTGCTTCGGCGCGTGCAATACCGGCGGCGACGTGTTCGCCTTTGTCATGAAGAAAGAGGGGCTGGACTTCGGGGAGGCGCTGCGCCTGCTCGCCGAAAGGGCGGGGGTCACCCTGCCTTCGCGGGTGGAGCCGGGCGTCCGGAAAGAAGAAAAAGAGGAATTTTATCAGGTTAACGAGGCCGCCGCCATGTACTACAACAACCTGCTGCTCAACTCGCCGGCGGCGGAGAAGGCCAGGAGTTATATTGAGAAGCGGGGATTTTTAACAAAAACCGTCGCGGATTTTCAACTCGGCTTCAGCCTGGACAGATGGGAAGATTTGAAAGAATATCTCAAGGAAAAGGGCCACAGCGAAGAGACCTCGCTTACCGCCGGGCTCCTTTCGAAGTCTGAAGAAGGCCGCACCTACGACCGCTTTCGCGGCAAGCTGATGTTCCCCATCCGCGATAGCCGCGGGCATGTCACCGGCTTCGGGGCCAGGGTGCTGGACGACTCATTACCCAAGTACATAAACTCCCCCCAGACCCCCACCTTCGATAAGAGCGGCACCCTGTACGCCATCGACCGGGCCGCCCCGGAGATAAGGAAGCAGGACGCCGCCATCGTCATGGAGGGCTATATGGATGTCATCACCGCTCACCAGAACGGCATTACCAACGCGGTCGCCTCCATGGGGACGGCGGTTACGGAAACGCAGGTGAATACCCTGAAAAAACTAAGTAAAAATATTATCCTCGCCCTCGATGCCGACGCCGCCGGCGAAGAAGCCATGCTGCGCACCGTCGGCTATGAGAACATCCTGAACGCGGAAATGCGGGTTATCGTGATGCCGGAAGGCAAAGACCCGGACGACGTTATTAAAAGGGAAATAAAGGCCTGGCAGGACATGGTGGCCGACACGATTCCTATCGTCGATTATACCTTTAATAAGGCTATCTCGCCGCTGGACCTGACCACCGCCAGAGACAAATCCCTCACCGTGGACAGGCTCCTGCCCATTGTAGCCGCCATTAACGACCCCATCAGACAGGCGCACTATTTACAGAAGCTGGCCGGGCTGGTAAAAGTGGGGCTCACTACCCTTGAAGCCGCACTAAATCGGATGAAACCCTCTCCGGTGAGACGCCGGGCACCCGTAGCTAAACCGGCAGCGACTTCGCAAGCCGCGCGCCCGCTGGTATCCACCTCCCGCGAGGAATATCTGCTGGCCATACTCCTGCAGCACCCCGAATTGAAGAACGGGATAGAAGACCTCTCTCCTGAATACTTCGTAAGCAGTGAAAACCGGGAAATTTTCAACGCCTGGCGGGAGGCTGCCGATTTGTCCGCCCTAAAAGAGGGACTCGACCCCACCCTTCGTGAGCATCTCGACGTTATATTAAACAGGAAACTACTGGAAACTAGGAATAATATCGAGCAGAAGTTAATCGATAGTATCATGCGGCTCAAGGAAAGATACCTGAAAAACATGGCGGCGCGGAGGGCGGAATTGGGCGAGGCCGATGCAGACCCCGCCCGACTCGAAGAAGATATTAAAATCAGCCAACAACTGAAAGAGCTGGACGCCCGCAGGGGCAATAAACGAAGTCCTTCCTACTCCGGGAAGACAAGGAGATAGACATGGATACAGACAAGAACGACTTGGACTCGCTGCACAACCGGGAAAACTTTGAGGACATGCCTCCTCATGAGATTCTGAATACCGGTTCGAAATCGGATTCGCTGTACAACAAGGCCGCCAAATCCGATGACGGCGCGGAGGACGAAGACAGCTCCAACACCAACCAGATATGGTCGAAGGCCAAGGGACTTGTCGACAACAACGGTAATGAGAAAGAAAACACGTCGCTGGACCTGGAACTTGCCGCTGAAGATACCACCGAACAGGATATCACCGACGACCCCGTGCGCATCTACCTCCACGAAATAGGGCGGGTGCACCTCCTTACCGCCGACGATGAAAAGACGCTGGCCAAGCAGATGGAAGAGGGCAAGCTCATTAACGAAATCAGACAGGAGTACTCCCAGAGACACGGTCGGCAGCCCTCCACCACCGATATAATACTGATTATGCTCCAGAATCTGGGGCAGTCTGCCCGGCTCGTTCACCTCCTTCAGGAACAAATCGGCCTGCCGCAGACCGACCGATTAGTCGAAAGCGTTTATAATGAAAAGCTACAGGATACCATCGATAACGCCATAGACCCGCAGATTATTCACGATGTTTCCGCCAAACTCGAGATAACCGTAACCGAAACGGAAGAAATGCTAATCAAACTGTCGCTGGGCAGTCGGCTGGTCCCCGATGCTGTCCGTGAAGCCATTGGCGATGATATCACGTTTGCCGGCGTGGACAGACTGGCCGCCGACCCGTCTTTTATATCCAGTATTCAGGCCACGGAGAGGCAGTTTACGATTTATTTCAACAATATCATCCGGGAGGGGAAAAAGGCGGAGAGGCATCTCATCGAGGCGAACCTGCGCCTGGTAGTAAGCGTCGCCAAGAAGCACATCGGCCGGGGCATGTCCCTGCTCGACCTTATCCAGGAGGGGAATATAGGGCTGATGAGGGCCGTGGAGAAGTTCGACTACCGTAAAGGTTATAAATTCAGCACCTATGCCACGTGGTGGATTCGCCAGGCGCTGACCCGCGCCATCGCCGACCAGGCCCGCACCATCCGCATACCGGTGCACATGGTGGAGACCATCAACCGGCTTCTCCGCATCAGCCGCCGCCTCGCCCAGGAGTACGGCCGGGAACCCACATCGCGGGAGATTGCCAAGGAGATGGAGGTATCTTCGGAGAAAGTCAGGGAAATCGTCAAGGTATCGCAGCTGCCCATATCTTTAGAGTCGCCCATCGGCGAGGAAGAAGACAGTCCCCTGGGCAACTCCATCGAGGACAGGAACGCCCTGCCCCCGGTAGATATAGCCTCCAAGCAGCTTCTTAAGGAGCAAATCGAAGACGTGTTAAGCACGCTGACCGACCGTGAGAAACGCGTCCTGACGCTCCGGTTCGGCCTGGAAGACGGACGCAGCCGTACCCTTGAAGAGGTGGGTGTGGAGTTCAACGTGACGCGGGAACGTATCCGCCAGATTGAGGCCAAGGCGCTGCGCAAACTGCGCCACCCCTCCCGCAGCCGCAAGCTGAAGGACTACTTGGAGTAAATTAGTATCCTAATCCATCCCCCTGACCCCCTTCCTTTATCAAAGGAAGGGGGTATTTTTACAAAGGGAATTTTGCTGATTACGGCATTTATATACAAAGGCCAGTACCGGGAATAAGCGAAGAGGACGCCGCCTCCTTTTCCTCCCAAGGGGGTTAAAGAGTGAGGTAATACTACGCGTTCATCTTTCGTATTGTGGTCCAGCCAGGCGGCTTCCCTGTTCGGGAGCGCCGTGGTGCAGTTCGCCCTGGCATGGTACCTGACCAGGGAAACGGGTTCCGCCACAGTACTCGCTACCGCGTTGATGGTGGCGATAATACCGTTGAACCTGGAAAGCCAGCCGGCGGAGTAGACCTACTTGAACATCCCCACGATGTTCTCGGGTAACTTGCCATAATCGGCGGCCAGGTGCTAGACTGGGCCGACATGAAGAAGTCTCGCCAGGATAAAAACCATTCCATGACCATCCATGATTTACCCGTGGCCGATAGACCACGGGAGAGGTTGCAGAGGCTGGGGGTGGAGGCCTTATCCGCTCAGGAAATCCTGGCATTGATACTGGGGAGGGGCATTGCGGGGGAATCGGTGATGGTAACCGCCCAGAGGCTGCTAAGTCAGTTCGGGGGGCTCAAGGGGATTACGGGGGCCTCGCTCGAGGAACTGGCCCAGGTGCGGGGAATCGGTATAGCCAAGGCCTCTCAAATCAAGGCGGCGATGGAGCTGGCCAGCCGGGTGGAGGGTTACTCGGAATCCGCCGGCAAGATATCCGTAAAGACCCCGGAAGACGTGGCGGCCCTGGTGCGGGGCAGGCTGAAAGAAAAGAAGAAGGAATATTTCTTGGCTTTACTGCTGGATACCAGGAACCAGCTGATAAAGATAGCGGAAATATCAGTGGGCAGTCTGGACAGCAGTATCGTTCATCCCAGGGAGGTATTCAAAGAGGCGATATCCGCCAGCGCCGCAGCCGTGATTTTCGTCCACAACCACCCGTCCGGTGATACCGAAGCATCTGAAGATGACCTGCGGCTGACCAAACGGCTGGCGGAGGCAGGGGAGATTGTAGGCATAGATGTCCTCGACCACATTATCATCGGCGGGAAGGACCATAACAGTATGAAAAGAGAAGGACTGTTCTAAATATTCTTCCCGCTCCCGTATCAAATACAGGCAGGCCTTAAGGAAATGACGCCCGGCGCTTTATCTATGGGTGCTCTTCCCTCATAATCGGTTTCGATTCGTCTTCCGGCTTGCGCACGTACTGGGCAGTCAGGGCGATATCCATAAAGACAATGGGCTTGCGGATTGTCCTGAACTCCAGGGGGGTATGGACCATGCCGGCCGGGACGTATACGAAGCAGGTCTCGGTAAGGACCAGTTTTTCCTGCTCTCCCTCCGGACCCAGGTAGAGCCATACTTCGGCATCGAACTCATTGACTTTAGTGGCATCGGCGTTCTGGAAAGCGAGAAACTGGTCGAAATCGTGGGTATGCGGGTCGTTTATCATCAGGAACGGCTCGGTGACGCAGAACCAGTCCATCCTGTAACCGGAATCCCATTCCCTGCCCCAGATGTGAAATGAGGGGGCGGTAAGCTGCGGGTACAGCTTGGTGAAATCTCCTACCGGTTTGCTTTTGTAGTACTTGGCGTACTTCTCTGAAATCATTTGCCTTCTCCTTGAATAATGATTACTCGTTATTGATTATACGTTGAAGATTGCCCTTAATTCAAATATATCCAATAATAATGTGAGCTATGCACCCCGCCGAATTGAATGCATAGCTCACTATAATAAAGGAGGTCACACAGGCCAGAATTCTCCCTGTGTGCCGGAATGAGGCAAGATAATAGACAAGAGGCTACCTGCTGCTAACTGCTCCTTTTCCCATTTGTTCTATTTTCTGCTGTTGCTCCTGGCTTATCTCGATGCCCAGCATTTTTAATCTTTTTACCACGTCTTTAGACTTGGTTTTGTTATTTTTTATAAAGTCGGAAATAGCTTCCCTGCCGAACACGGTAAGCTGATAACCGGTGGCCCGGTGCCCTTTCAGATAGCCTCGATTCACCAGTGAATTATAGAGATAACCGATGTATTCACCGGTAATATTCATGGGACGGGTCAGCAATTTATTACCGGTTTTAGTATTTACCACCGTAGCCATAAGAATTATCATTTCGCTGGGCAACATTTTATACTCCCTCTTTGAAATAGTCAGATAGTCAATAAAATAGCACAATTTGTGACAAATGTCAAATTTACTAAGCAGATTTATTTCGGTAAATATCTGAAGATACTGTCGATGCGGGCCGGACTATGTGAGGTCTTTTAGGAATTTCTTGGAAAAGTGATGCGCCAGCGATAGCACCAGGCTGCTGGTGATGACGGCGATTATCACGCCGGGAGAGAAGCCGGTAATGGCCACTCCCAGCGCGGTACCGCTGGCGGGCGGGTGCTCGAGATCCAGCGCGACCATCAGGCAGATGGAGATCCCCACGGCTAGGGCGTAGACGCTGATGGATGCCAGGGTGGAGGAGTGGGGAATGAGAGCGCACAACGAGCCTGAAATAAGGCCGACCAGGTGACCGCCGATAACTCTCCTGGGACGGGCGGTTATATTGCGGGGCATGGTGAATACGATAAAAGCCGAGGCTCCTATCGACGCAATGACAACGGCGTTTTCTATGGTAAGAATGAGCAGAATGACAAATACCACGATAGCCGCCAGCAGGCTCTGGTAGAGGTAGTGCTTCCATAACACGGGAAAAGCCCCACGAATCCTCATCCAGCGTCGTTTAAGATAGTATGATAAAGAATCGAACATATTTAAAACACCTCTTTCCCTGGTTAAATTATAATACTTACCGCCGTTGCGTGTACATCGTGCACCGGGTAGCGATATTGTGTTATATTGTGCCTGAAGGGATTACTCATGCCGGACATGAAGAGAGTCGTATTTATACTTCTGTCAATCGTATTGCTGTGCGGCATACCGCTGGCCGGATGCGAAGCGCCCCAGGCCCCGGAGGTAACTCCTCCCGTTTTGGGAAGCGGAGTCCTCAAGCTCTATGGAATCGACCCTTATACGCTGGACCCGGCGGTCTCGGGAGAGATGACCTCCCACGAGTATATCGCCCAGATATACGGCGGGCTGGTGCGACTCGACGATAACCTGGAGCCGGCGCCGGACATCGCCGAGAGGTGGGAGGTGAGTAAAGACTTCCGGACTTACACTTTTTATCTACGTAAGGATGCCGTGTTTCATGACGGACGCGGGGTTACTGCCGCCGACTTTAAATACTCGTGGGAGCGCGCCTGCGACCCGGCTACGGGCTCGAATGTGGCGGGCACCTATCTCGGTGATATTATCGGGGTCAGGGATGTCATCGATGGTAAGACCGGGGAAATCAGCGGTGTCAGGGTTGTCAATGATTATGAGCTTCGGGTAACTATAGATGCTCCCAGGTCCTATTTCCTGTCCAGGCTGACCTGTACCACCGCCTATGTCGTGGATAAGACCAATGTGGAACGGGGTGGGGAATGGTGGCGAAAGCCGAATGGCACCGGGCCGTTTAAGCTCAAGGAATGGAGCCAGGGCAACCTGCTCGTCCTGGAGCGTAACGAAAGCTACCACGGCGAGGTGGCGGGTGTCGAGCGGGTGGAGTTCCAGCTGTGGAGCGGCGTGCCCATGAACATGTACGAGACCGGGCAGATAGACGTCGCCGGTGTTTCCGTGACTTATATCGACCGCGTTACCGATACAGCCGGGCCGTTCCACCGGGAGCTAAAGGAAACGCCGGAGTTGAGCTTCAGCTGGCTGGGATTCGACACGACGAAGCCGCCTTTCGACGATTTGAACGTGCGCCGGGCCTTCACGCAGGCAGTCGATAAGGACAGGATAATATCGCTGGTCTTCCGCGACCTCGTGCAGGCGGCGGACGGCATACTGCCGCCCGGCATACCCGGCTATAACGAGGCTCTCGTCGGGCTGGACTACGATGTCGATAAAGCCCGGGGGTGGCTGGCGCTTTCCGCGTACGGCGAGGCATCAAACCTGCCGCCAATCACCTTGACCACCTCCGGCTACGGGGGGTTGATATCCTCTTCGCTGGAGGCTATCGTTACTCAATGGCGGGAGAACCTGGGAGTGGAGGTGACGGTGCGCGTGCTGGAGCCGGAATACTTCATGTACAACCTCAAGGAAGAGAAGGACGAGATGCTCATCATGGGGTGGATAGCGGACTACCCGCACCCGCAGGACTTCCTGGACGTGCTGTTCCACACGGGGGCGGAGAACAACTTCGCGGAGTATTCAAATCCGGAGGTGGACGCTATTCTAGATGAAGCGGCGGTGGAGTCGGATAGCGAGAAGAGCCTGGAGCTTTACCGGCAGGCGGAGCAGGTACTGGTGGATGACGCGGCCTGTCTGCCGCTGTGGTTCGGGCGGAACTACGTACTGGTAAAGCCCTACGTGCAGGGCTATGACCTTAATCCGATGGGCTTTGTGATGCTAAATAAGGTGAGGATAGAGGAGTAGGGGCGGCGGAGGGGGCGGGATTCGAACCCGCGGTTGGCTTGCACCAACAACGGTTTTCAAGACCGTCACCATAGGCCGCTCGGACACCCCTCCTAGCTTCAGATTTTACCCCATAAGCGACCGTTAACACAAGGTTATAAACGGGTATGGAGGGGCTAAAGCAAATATCATCAGGGATGCTGAAGGTCAGGCGAATTTCTCCGGGGTTATTTTCACTGCCGGGACTGACGGTCGAACCTTAAGAATCTCCTTTGGAGATATTCGATATTACCGCAGTTAGGGCATTGTTTGTAGTAGCCGAGTTTTTTATCGAACATGAAGAAGGTAATGCTGCGGCACTCCGAGCAGTATCCATCGGGCTCTTCCAGCGGTTCCGTCACTGTTACGTTGGCCTTTACGGCATCTTCCGTTATCACTTCACTACCCTATAGCATTTAGTCGATTGAAGGAAGCGTTACGAGCAAGGGGCTTCCTACAATATCAATGTAACCCAAAAGTCCCGTGTGATAACAGCAGGGTGACACCCATATTGCGTTTATGTTGACCCTGATTCTAACGACTTTATATTCAAGCGGAGCAGCCTACGAGGATGATTATACAGGCGTAACGCGGTTATCTCTATAAATACAGAAGAGGCTCATAACCCGTACAATCGACAACATGAAGATTATGAGCCTCACAACATCTAAGGCTTAAGAACCAGTATCTTTTATTTCGGCTTTTTTAGGTATTAAGTAAACTGATTTAATGAGCTAGGTCGAGTCTTTCCGGAGCAAAGCCAGACCGGCCAGTATTACGCCCAGGCCCAGGAAAATATTGATTATACCGGTGGTCCTGACAAAGCCGGCAGTACCGACATTCGTTCTGGCCAGTGCCAGAGATGTCCTCTGCCCGGAGAGATAATTATACATGGCGCTGGGCATCGCCTGACCCGCCTGTATCTGGGGTTCTTCGGCGGCCCTTATTGCATCCGCTTTAGCCTTGACCGCATCGTATGTGGCGTCAAGTGTGTCTAATGTTACCGGCACTATAGTGTCGGCGACCTCCTGCTCCGCGGAGGCGGCTTGGGTGACAAACAGAATGCCGAAGACAAGGCTGGCCAACCCGAGAATCGCCACGATGACTGCCATTACACGCATTTTAAAATCCCTCCTTTATATGTAACCTAGAATTCCTAGGTATAATATCCGAAAAATCGTGTTGTGTCAAGTGCCGTGGCAGATGAGCCTGTTCGGTTCCGGTTGTGTTAGTGTTTTATAACCTTCATCCCGATAAAGTCCTGCAATACCGCCGGCACGGCGATGGTGCCATCGGCCTGCTGATAGTTCTCCATTATGGCAATCATAATCCTGGGCAGGGCGAGTCCGGAGCCGTTAAGGGTGTGGACAAATTGGGGCTTGGCGTCCGGTGTAGGGCGGTAGCGCACGCTAGCCCGCCGCGCCTGAAAGTCGCCGCAGTTGGAACATGAACTGACCTCCAGCCACTCCTGGCAGCCGGGGGCCCATACCTCTATGTCATACGATTTAACGGCGGTAAACCCGAGGTCGCCGGTGCAGAGCTGTAAGATGCGGTAGGGCAGTCCGAGCCGGCGGCAGACTTCCTCGGCATCGCCGGTCAGCTTCTCCAGCTCATCGTCGGAGTTTTCCGGTTCGCAAAATTTGTAAAGCTCCACCTTATCGAACTGGTGGCCGCGCTTGATGCCCCGGGTATCCTTGCCAGCCGACATTTTTTCGCGGCGGAAGCAGGCGGTGTAGGCTACGTAATGCAGGGGCAGGTCTTCACGGGTGAGAATTTCGTCCCGGTGCAGGTTGGTCAGCGGTATTTCGGCGGTGCCCACGAACCAGAGGTCGTCCTCGACATCGTGGTAGATATTTTCAGTGAATTTAGGCAGCTGACCGGCGCCGAACATGCACTCCTTCTTGACCATATACGGCGGATATATCTCCCGGTAGCCGTGCTTTCCGGTATGAAGGTCGAGCATGAAGGTGATGAGGGCTCTCTGCAGGCGGGCGCCCAATCCTTTGAGCACGTAAAAACGGCTGCCGGATATTTTTACCCCGCGCTCGAAGTCTATAATGCCGAGGTCTTCTCCCAGAGTCCAGTGGGGAAGGGCTTCGAAGGAGAGCTTTTTAGGTTCACCCCAGGTGCGTATCGTGACGTTATCGCTGTCGTCCCTGCCTGGGGGAACATCGGGCTGGGGGATGTTGGGCACCTGCAAAAGAAGCTCCTCAAGCTGTTCGTCGATTCGCCTGACCTCTTCTTCCTTGTTCTGTATCTCGGCGCGGAGGGCGCGGCCTCTTTCCTGGGCTTTCTCTCTTTCTTTGGATATGGCTTTTCTTTCCTGCCGGAGGTTGTCCAGCTCGCCGACTTTCTGCCGTCGCTGCGTGTCAAGTTTTAAAATATCGTCTATAGGGGCGCTATCATGGCGGTTCTCTACCGCCTGCCGCACAATCTCCGGGTTTTCACGGATGTATTTTATATCTAGCATAAGTTTCTTCTACCTCACCCCCTCTTGGACGCCCCTTTTATTGTTTCTCCCTCAATTGCGGGAAGAGGATTACCTCGCGGATGGACTGCTGGTTGGTGAGGAGCATGACGAGTCTGTCGATGCCGACACCGAGGCCGCCGGCGGGGGGCATGCCGTATTCCAGCGCCGTCAGGTAGTCCTCGTCGATAGTCCACTGTTCCTCTTCGTCTCCGTGGCGGTCCTTCATCTGCTCTTCGAAGCGTTCTCTCTGGAGAAGGGGGTCGTTGAGCTCGCTGTAGGCGTTATCTATCTCCAGTCCGCCAGCCACTGCCTGAAAGCGCTCCACCACCCGTTCTTCACCGGGCTTGTTCTTAGCCAGCGGCGACATGGATACGGGGTAATCGTAAACGATAGTGGGCTGTATGAGTTTGGGCCTGACGTGCGTCTTCAACAATTCATCTACCAGCTTGGCCCAGTTCTTCTGGGGGTCGACTTCCATGTTGGAGGAACGCATCTTTTCGCGGAGTCCGTCGGCGGTGGGGTATTTAACAAAGTCGATGCCGCTGTATTCTTTAATGGCATCCCGCAGGGTAATGCGCCGCCAGGGCGGTTGCAGGTCGATAGTGTCATCGCCGTACTTAATCTCGGTTGTCCCCAGCACCTGTTGGCTGACCTGATATATCATCTGCTCCTGCATCTCCATAACGTCATTATAGTCGGCGTAAGCCTCGTAGCTTTCCAGCATGGTGAACTCCGGGTTATGCGTGGTGGAGATGCCCTCGTTGCGGAAGATACGCCCGATTTCATAGACTTTATCGAACCCGCCGACGACGAGACGCTTGAGGTGGAGCTCGAGGGCAATGCGCAGGTACATATCCTGGTCGAGCGTATTGTGGTGGGTAATGAACGGCGCGGCCAGGGCACCCCCGGCGGACGAATGCAGCACCGGCGTTTCCACCTCGATGAAGCCGCGCCTATCGAGAAACTGCCTGATAGCGGCGATGACCCCACTGCGCACTTTGAAGACTTCTTTAACTTCGTCGTTGGCGATAAGGTCGACATAGCGCTGGCGGTAGCGCTTGTCGATATCGCTTAGTCCGTGCCACTTTTCAGGCAGGGGCTGGAGCGACTTGGAGAGCAGGGTGAAATCGCCGACGGCGATGGTGGGCTCGCCGGTGCGGGTACGAAGCAGGTTGCCTTCGACCCCGATGATATCACCGATGTTCAAGTCTTTGAACAGCTCCTGTTGTTCTTCATTGAATTTGGCGTTCTGAATCAGGAGCTGGATTTTACCCGAGCCGTCCCTGACATCGAGGAAAGAGCTTTTACCCATCTTTCTCATGGCCGTAATCCGCCCGGCAACGCCGACCGGCTCCGTTTCTTTGCCGAAGACCCGGCTTTTGGCGCGCTGGGAGGTCTCTTGGGCCTCCGTCTCTTCCAGACGGGCTATCGCTTCCCTCATGGTGTGGGTCTGCTGATAGCGGTTGGGGTAGGGGTTGATACCCCGACCGCGGAGACGCTGCAATGTTTGTTTTCTCTGCTCGTTTATATCGTCTAATCTTGATGGCATATCCAACCTGCTTTTAAGTGATAGAAATGCTCACATTAATCCAGCCCAAGTTATCACTATTATATGTTAATTGTGCGTTATGGTAAAGGGGTGGATGGCGGATTGTCATTGCGAGACCATTGACGAAGAAGTCGGAAAGGCGAAGCAATCCCTGTGATTAGCTTAAACGATAGATAGAGATTGCTACGCTTCGCTCGCAATGACAGAGGGTTAAGGGGGTGGGTTGAACTGGAGCCGCTGTCCCCGGAGAGTGTCCAGCCAGGCCGCCGACTTTACCTCCCTTTCCAGCAGGTGTTTGAGGTAATCGCTGATAACGTTCTCCATCTCGGCGGCGAGTTCCGGGTCGATTTTAACGCGGCTGGCCCCGGAGTAGTCGCTGCCCTGGAGGAGACGCAGCATTTTCTGCGCGTTGACCGATAGGGGGGAGGAGAAGGGCTCCCTCAAACTGCAGGCGGGACAGAGCATACCGCCGGCGGACGGGCTGAAATAGTTGGTGGTAGGTTCGAGGGCGCTGTGGCAGGCAACGCATTCGCGGAGCTGCGGGCGGTAGCCGGCGGACTCGATTAAGTGGAGCTCGAAGTAGCGCAGGGTAAGCTCTTTGTTGTTTTCAGTGCACAGTCGGTTCAAGGCATCCAGCGTCAATCGGAAGAGTGAATAATTTTCCTGTTGGTCGGCGGTAAACTGATTGACAAGCTCGACGACGTAGAGTCCGCAGGAGGTCAGCCAGAGGTCGTTCTTGAGGGGCATGAAGCTGTTGATGGTCTGGCTGCCGGTGATGGTATCTATGTTGCGACCGCGGGCGAAGGAGACCTGGCTGTGGGTGAGGAGTTCCAGGTGGCCGGCGAGCTTGCTTTTGGGCTTGCGCAGGCTCCTGGCAAAGCCCTGGATTTTACCGAGGAGGGGGGTAAAGAAGGTGAGAATGGTATCCGCCTCCCCCAGCTTCGTCTTCTTGATGACGATGGCTTCCGTCTGATAGTTACGCGGTTCCGGCATGGTATTTTATTAACCTCACCCCCTGTGTCCCCCTCTCCTTACGAGGCAGAATGAAGGAGAGGGGGAGGGATTAGGGAAGAGGGGCTCCGCCTCTCTTAGACGCCCTATTTTCTCAAAGTATAGAGGAGAGTATGAGAGGGGTGCAACCCCTCTTAAAAATATTCCCCCTTCCCTTCACAGATACCCAAGGGAAGGGGGTCAGGGGTATGGGTTACAAAATATTCCTAAAATTCCTGTCTACCCTCCAGCGCTCTGGTCAGGGTAACGTCGTCGGCATACTCAAGCTCGGTGCCGAAGGGCAGGCCGCGGGCGAGGCGGGTGACTTTAATGCCCAGCGGGGTAATGACGCGGCTCAAGTACATGGCGGTCTGTTCGCCTTCCAGATTGGTATTGGTGGCCAGGATAACCTCCTGCACCGAGTTGTTTTGAAGTCGGCTTAGCAGTTCCTTGATTCTAATATCGTCGGCGCCAATGCCCTCGGTGGGGGAGATGGCGCCGTGGAGGACGTGATAGAGACCTTTATAGACGCCGGTATGCTCCAGGGCGATTATATCCTGCGGCTGCTCCACGATGCATACCTGGCCGGTCTCACGCTGCGGGTTGCGGCAAATGGGGCAGGGGTCGGACTCGGTGACGTTACAGCACGTGGAGCAGAGGTTGATTTTCTGCTTTAATGAGAGGAGCGCCTCGGCGAGGGCTCCGGCCTCTTCCTCGGACGAGCGCAGGAGGTAGAAGGTGATGCGCTGGGCGCTCTTGGGTCCGATGCCCGGTAGCTTACTGAACTCCTGCACGAGCCTGCCGATGGCGTCGCTGGCGGGGGTGGGGTCGTTTTTCAATACCGGTTCTCCTTTTAAGTTAGCCCCGGGATTTTCATGCCGCCGGTGAGTCCACCCAGCTGCTTGGCGGCCAGTTCCTGCGCCCTGGCATTGGCTTCCCGGACGGCGGTCAGCACCATGTCTTCTAGCATCTCGACGTCTTTGGGGTCGACCACCTCCGGCGATATTTTGACCGATTGTATCTGCTGCTGGCCGTTCATCACGACGGTTACAGCACCGCCGCCGGAGCTTGCCTCCACGGTAAGATTGGCCAGTTCTTCCTGCGCCTTTAATAGCTGCGCCTGGAGTTTCTGGGCCTGCTGTAGCATATGCTTGTTCATCTTTCCTCCCCGTTATCATGCTGGGCGCCCATCTTTAACGCCGCTTTTACCAGGTGGTTGTTTTCGTGTTCGTAGACACAGCGTACCCGGTAGGGGCGCCCCAGAAAATTGCTAATTATTTTTTCCGCGGTCTTTTGATTATCCAGGTTGTCCATTTTTTCTTTATGATAGGAATATTTAAAGGATATCTCTATGGTATCACCATTGATGGATACAGGCCTGGCACTCCGCAGCAGGGCGGCGGTCGGAGTTTTGCCCATGTTGTCCGGCGCTTCATTGATGATTTTACTCCACTGCGATTGAAGCTGTTCAATGGGGCTGCCGGATGCCGGAACACCCGTATCGGCACCGGCAGTGGAAGGTTCCGGTTCCTCCGCAGGGACAGGTTGTTCTTTAGCGGCCGGTTCTTCTATCTTCGGCTCCGGCTCGGGCGTTTTTTTCTCCTCGGGTCGAGCGATTTCAGGCTTGGGGGGTGGCGGGACAGCTTCAGGCGGCGGCTTTTTAGCCGTGGGTTCCGGCGCGGGCTGGCGGACTGTTTCTCGCTTTTCTTCTGCTTCCGGCAGGGTGCAATCGACCAGTGCCAGTTCCAGGGGCAAGGTGGAATAGTTATCCAGTCCAAGCTCGAGCTGGCTAAAGCGTTTGATGGCTTTAATTATCCGGGGAAGCGGGGCATTGGCCGCCATTTCCTTGAGCTCTTTAGTATCGTCGGTGGTGAGTTCCACGGACTCGCTGGAGCCGGTCTTGACGAGGAGGAGCAACCGCAGGTACTCCACCACGTCGCGATTGAACTGCCGGAGGTCGAGTCCATCGTTATTCACATTATTGATAGTGGCGACTCCACCGGCAACGTCTTGATTAACGATGTCTTTGACAAGCTCCCCGGCACGCCGGTCGCCGGAGTAGCCGAGTAGAGTCTGCGCCTGCTGGAGGGTAATTTCATTGCCGTAATAGGTCATCATCTGCTGCAACAAATTTTCGGCATCGCGCAGGCTGCCGGTGGCGGCACGGGCGATCAGCTTGAGCGCCTCCGGCTCGATTGTTATGCCTTCGTTTTCGCAAATGTGTGAAAGCCTGGGGAGCATGTCTGCTAGGGAAAGGCGGTGGAAATCGAAGCGCTGGCACCGCGATAGAATGGTGGGCAGGAGTTTATGCGCTTCCGTGGTCGCCAGAATGAAGATAACGTGGGGAGGCGGCTCTTCCAGCGTCTTGAGCAGGGCATTGGAAGATTCCTTGGTGAGCATGTGGACTTCATCGATGATGTAAATTTTCCGGCGGGCCTGATTGGGGGCGTAGTTGACCTTCTCCCGGAGGTCCCTCATTTCGTCGATGCCGCGATTACTGGCGGCGTCCACCTCGATGACATCCAGGGCACTGCCCTCGGTTATGGCCTGGCACATGGCGCAGTTGTTGCATGGCTCGCCTTTGCCGTTGGTAAGGCAGTTGATCGCCTTGGCCAGGCTGCGGGCGGTGCTGGTCTTGCCGGTGCCGCGGGGCCCGCAGAAAAGGTAGGCGTGTGAGACACGGTCGTTGGCCAGGGCATTGAGGAGGGTCTGGGTGACATGCTCCTGCCCGGCTACTTCCGCGAAAAGCTGGGGGCGCCACTTACGATAGAATACCTGTGAGTCCATCTTCTTCAGTCCCTATTATACCCCAAAATGCGGCGTTTCCCAAGGATATTGTAATGGTTTTCCATTCTGTTACGGCATTTCTTTGAATAATATATAACTTATTTTATTTTAACCTCACCCCCTTATTCGCCCTTTGCGAAAGGGGGAAACTGGTGGGGATGTCCTGCGGGACAAGCAGTGAATGACACAGGGTGGTAGGGTGGGAATAGATAACAACGAGGGGTGGTAAGGTCTGGATTCTGGCTTTCGCCGGAATGACGGCTTTTTGGAGGTAAAAGAAAAAGGGGCTTGCGCCCCTCTTAGACTCCCTGAAATTTCTTACTGAATTCTAAAGCAGCGAGGGTATGTCCTTGGAAACGTCATCCAGCGCCTTGAGCTTGTCCTCGGTCTCCTCCTGCCGTTTCTTGAACTCGGGGATTAGGTCGGTCGACCTCAGGTAATAGTCCCTGACCTTCTCGACGTCGCTGAGCTCTGAAAGGAGCACGGTGACATCCACCAGCCCCCTCTCCCTGGGGTAATCGCCGTTCCTGATAATGGCCTCGGGGGCGATATCTCTCATGTAGTCGCCGATTTCCTTTACCATGTCCATATTCATTTCCTTGGCGGGACCGGAGACCAGGTACAGGGCACGGCGGGAATCGGCGGGATTGCATTTGAGGGATAGTTCGCTGATGGCCTCGTCCATGGCCTGGATGCCCTTCTGAATTTCCGTGCCTTTCTTGCGGAAATCGCTTCTCCATTCGGAAGGCCACTTGAACAGCGGCGCCTGCGTCTTGCCGTAGCCGATAACGGTCCAGCCGACTACCGTCTGGATAATATCGCCGGCATCGAGCAGCTTGGCCCCGATGTAGCGTGACTTTTTCTCTTCGCCGGCGCAGAGCAGATTATAGAACGGCTCGGCTATCATGCTGTTTATCTTGGACATGTTGGACTGGATAGACGAGTCTTTCCGCACGTACCTTTGGTTATCGATGATGAAGACGGCATCGGCGACCGAATAACATGACTTGAGGCACGTGGCCACATTAAAAACGGTCCTCTCCTCGGTGGATTCTTCATGTTCGAAGGGGAGGACAATCAGGTTCCATATTGGTTTGTCAATATAGCGTTCTTTCAGGTGCTGGGTTATCACGGAAATAGCACCGGAGCCGGTGCCGCCCGCCGAGCCGGCGATAAGCATGAAGGCATCCGTTTCAAAGAACCTCTTGGTTGTCCTGACGGCATCGATGATTTTATCGGCGTCTTCCTTGGCTATCTCGGCGCCAAGCTCGTTAATCTTGCCGACGCCATGGCCGCCGGTCTTGCGACCGCCGATGAGAATCCTGTGGCGGTGGTCATTGCCGATACTGGATAATCCGCTCAAATCCGCCTGGTCTGTGTTAACGGCGAAACAGCCTGTAATTATGGTCATTCCGCGCCGGCTATGCGCTCTGCCGTTAAGCCGGGCGAACTCGTCAGCAATTCTGCCTCCACATTGTCCTAACCCAATAACCACTAATTTCATATTACACCTCAACGATATAGAGTTATGATATTTTTATCATAACGGCATGAGAATGTCAATCGTTCTTACAGTATTTTGTATAATATCTTTTAGTACTACCGTCTGTATTACATAATGGCTATTTATTTGTAAATACCCGGGGTATTTTGTTGAAAAACTAATGAGTCTATAATAGAATGTGCTATACTAGATGTGGTTTATCAGGACTATGTAGAGAAGGTTGACTGATGTCTCCTGAGTTAAAAGAAGACATAGAAGGTAATATAGATAGCTTCGAAAGGGCGGTAGCCCGGGCCGGAACGCTAAGTCGGGCGGCCAGGGAAGCGTCCGAGAAATCGACCAAAACCGCCATGGAAGCGGCGCGCAAGGCTGAGGAAATCGGCAAAGCATCCAGAGAAGCTGCTGAGTCCTCATCCAGAGCGGCACAGGAAGCGGTCAGCCGGGCGGAGAAGATAAGCCAGGAGGCCAGGGAGGCCGCCGAGGAAGCGATAAAGGCCGCCAATGAAGCCATCAGCCATGCGGAAGAAGTCGCCAGGAGACCGAAAGAAACCGCGCAGTCGATGGCGAAGGAGTTTGAGGAGGCTATTGCGCGGGCTGAAAAGATAAGCGGCGAGGCGATGCACGCCGCAGAGTCGGCGCTGATGTTATCTCAGGAAGGCTTGAGCCACGTTGACGAGATGAGCCGTGAAGCCAAGAAGACGTCCGAGTCTGCAAAAGAAGCGGCACAGGAAGCGGTAAGTATGGCCGAGGCGTCGGTCAAAACGGCCAAGGAAACCGCCGATGAATCGATTAAGGCCGCCAAAGAAGCTGCCAGCCGGGCTGACAGGATGGCCCGGGAAACCAGGGATGCCGCTGAAGCAACCAATAAAGCAGCCAAGGACACGGTAAGCCGGGCTGAAAAGACAAGTAAATCGACCCGGGAAGCCGCTGAGGTTGCCGCCAGGGCGGCTGAGGAAGTAGCTGGAAGGTCGGAGACAATCAGCAAGGTCGCCAGGGAGGTTGCCGAGGCTGCGCAGAGGTCGTCCCAGGAAACAATGAACCGGGTCGAGGCGATTGGCAGGGAAGTCAAGCTGGCCAGTGAGACCTCGCAGAGGGCTGCTCAGGAAACGATGCGCAAGGCTGATGAGATAGCCAGGGAGACCCGGTCGGCGACGGATACGGCTATAAAAACCGCTAAGGAAGCTTCCGGGACTGCAACAAAGGTGTCACAGGAAGCCATAGCCAGGGCCGAATCTATAAGTAAAGAAGTTAAGGACGAAGCCGCTATATCTGCGAAAGAGTTCTGGGAGGCAGTAGCCAGAGTTGAGCGAATCAGCCGGGAAACCAAGGAGACCGCTGAGGAATCGGTAACAAAAATCCAGGAGGCGATAGCTCAGGCGGAAGAAGAGGGGAGGAAAGCCCGGGAAGCGGCCGAGGCATCTGCCAAAGCTGCTCAAGAGGCATCGGAAGTAGCAGCACAGACCGCTCGTGAAGCGGCCGAGGCATCCGCCAGAGCCTCTCAAGAGGCATCGGAAGCATCCGCCCAAGCCGCCTGTGAAGTGGCCGAAGCATCAGCGAGTTCTGCAAAGGAGGCCTCGGAAGCGGCGGCTCAAAGCGCTCGTCAGGCCGCTGATGAATCGGTGAGTTCTGCAAAGGAGGCCTCGGAAGCGGCGGCTCAAAGCGCCCGTCAGGCCGCTGATGAATCAATAGAAGAGTCACGGGAGGTCCTTTCAAAAGTAGAAGAAATAGGCAAGGAGGCCAGAGAGAGGGCCGAAGCTTCGGCCAATGAGTATCGTGAGGCTATTTCCAGAATCGAGGAAGTAAGTAACGCCGCTAAAGCGGCTGCGGACGAATCGGCGAGGGCAGCCCAGGAGGCAATCGAAACATCAAAGAAAGAGTCCGAAGAAGTAAGTAACGCGGCTAAAGCGGCTGCGGACGAATCGGCGAGGGCAGCCCAGGAGGCAATCGAAACATCAAAGAAAGAGTCCGAAGACGCGGTGGCTAAAGCCGGGGAAATAAGCAAGACGGCTAAAGAGACTGCCGAGGAGTCAACGAGAGTTGTCCGGGAAGCCATTGAAGCTGCCATCGCTACTGTCAGGGAAACAGCCGAGGTTTCAGAGAAGGAAATGCAGGCGGCCATAGCCCGGGCTGAAGAGATAAGCCGGGAAACCAAAGAAGCGGCTGAAGCTGCGGTAAGAACCTCTAGAGAAGTGACGGAGACACTGATAAAAGCTGCCAGAGAATCGGCCGAGAGAACCGTAAAAGCCGTGAAGGAAGCCACAGAAGCATCAGCCAGGGTGGCCAGGGAAGCGGCCGGAGTGTCTATATCTGCCTTTAAAGAAGCGATAAGCCGGGCTGAAGCCACCGGACAGGTTGCCAGAGATACCGCCGAGGCATCCTTTAAAGCCTATGATGAAGCTTTGAACAAGGGCCAGGGAAAAGGGGGTGAAGAGGAGAGCGAAGAGACGAGCGAGGCTGCGGAAGAACCTTTGACTCAAGAGGCATTGACCGAGGTGTTAGAGAAAGCCGAGGAGGAGAGGGAGGCGGCCTTTGAGGCTGCGGAGGCAGCGATAGACGACGTGCCGGAAGTGGCAATAGACGACGTGCCGGAAGCAGTGGACAAGGTAGAGACAGAAGAGAAACCGGATAAAAAGGAAGAGACGCATAAAGAGTTGAGGAGAGCGAGCAGAGAACCCAATGGTAAAATGGAAGCGCGCCTGGAATCCCTGGCCAGGATGTACGAGAGAAAGAAGGGCCAGCAGACTAAAAAGGATGATGAAGCTAAAGGCACCGATAAAGATAAATAATCCATTGCCGTTTGGCTGTTTGGCATTACAAAATAAATACTAAAAATTACGATATAGCCGTGTGAGGAGTAAATAGTTTGCTTGACTTTTTATAAGGTGCGCAATATACTTGGCACTAAGTAGTGGCCCGGTAATTATCACCTGTAAATTTCATGATAATGAAGCTGTGAAGCTAGTAAGATAAATTGAAGGAGGTGCCCGGTGGCTAATCAGAAAGAGCGAATTAAGAAATCCTCTACTCCAGCAGAGGCGGAAGCCGAAACTCCCTCTGAAGCGGTCGGAGAGATTCTGGGAGCAGTAGAAGAGAAACCGAAGAGTCCGCTTGACGAGGTTATGAGCCAAGCGGAGAAGGCTTATGCAGCCTATATGGATGCCGAGCGTCAGGTAGCTAAGGCTTACCACGAGAATGAAGTGCAGGTAGCCAAGGCTTACAAGCGTGCGGAGCAGCAGGCTTACAGGGCTTATGAAGCTACCGTGGCTCAAGCTATGCAAGACCGTGATGAAGCTATTGCCAAAGCCGCCAAAGCTCGCGAAGGGGCGATAGCACGGGCTGAAGAATCATTTAAAAACGCCGAAGAAGCAGCCAGCAGGGCTTTCGAGTCTACCGTAGCCGAGTCTGCCAGAGTCCGTGAAGAAAATGGTGCGAAGGCGTGGAAAGTCCGCGACGATACCATCGAGCAGGCCTGGCAAATCTATTCCAAGATAGCCAGATAACCATAGATTTACGAATAACCTTCAGGAGCGCGATGTCTTTGGAAGCGCCGGTAAAACCGTTCAGCAAGTGAGAACCGGACGTATTGAAAAGTAACAAGGTGGTGAACTAAAAAGCCACAGGAGTATTCTTAATTAAATAATTGAATCATAGCAGCGAGGGAATGTCTTTTATCGTGATATCAATCCCTCGCTGTGTGCTTACTACGCCTTCCTGTCGCTTCTTTTGTTCCGCAATGAGGTTCATAGCTTTGGAGAAGTAGTTCCTAACCTTTTCTACATCGCTCATTTCAGAAAGTATCACGGTAACATCCATGCCGCCTTTTTCCCTGGGGTAATCACCGCTTCTAATTACTGCTTCCGGGGCCATGTTTTTAATGTAAGTGCCCAGTTCTTTTATCAGGTCTACGTTGATTTCCCTGGCGGGAGCGGAAACGAGGTAGAGGGCCCTCTTGGAGTCCAGCGGGTTGCATTTAATGGATAGCCCGCTGATGGCTTCGTCTAGTGCCTGGGACCCTTTCTGGGTTTCCGTGGCTTTGTTTCTGAAGTGGCGACTTGAAGAGAAAAGTGATTTAAATGCCGAGGTTTGGGAACGACCATAGCCTAGGGTTGTCCAGCCGACGAGTGTCTGTATGATGTCACCGGCGTCCAGAATCTTGGCTCCGATGTACCGGGATTTTATCTCTTCGCCGGCGCAGAGCAGGTTAAAAAACGGCTGCGCGATATGGGAGTTTATCTTGGCGAGATTGTGCCGGAGAGAGGTATCTTTGCTTACGTACCTCTGATTGTCCACCAGGAATATGGCATCGGCAACCAGGTAGCTGGATTTCAGGCAGGTGGCCACATTATAGACCGTCCTGTCTTCGGTCGCCTCTTCGTGTTCAAAGGGAAGGATAATGAGATTGTAAACAGGCTTGTCTACGTAACGTTCTTTTATCTGCTGGGTCAGGACCGATATGGCGCCGGAGCCGGTGCCGCCGGCAGCCCCGGCACAGAGCAGGAAAGCATCAGTTTCCTGGAAATGCTTGGAGTTCCTTATCGTCTCGATGACTTTATCTGAATCTTCTCTGGCAATCTCGGCACCGAGCTCGTTGATTTTCCCGACACCGTGGCCGCCGGTCTTTCTGTTTCCGATAAGGATGCGGTGGTCATAATCAGACTTTATGGTAGTGAGACCGCTAAGGTCAGCGCGGTCGGTATTTACCGCGTAGGCGCCGGTAACAATATTTAGCCCGCGTAAACCACGGGCTCTACGGTTAAGTCGGGCAAACTCATCAGCGATTCTTCCGCCGCACTGTCCGAAGCCAACAACAACTAATTTCATAACCCACCTTATTCAGGTAGTTTTCCTATTTTACGCAATTCCGCAACAGGTTGTCAATCAGTACTAAAGTGCGCGGTGGCGTGAATTTTGTTGATACCGAATATAATTGGCGAGGAAACAGCTATCTCCGTGTAATTTTCCTTTGTTTTTCGGTGAGAGTACCAAGGTTTCGTGCCAGGAGGGGGTAAGCCCAGTAGATGTCCTCCAGTTTCTCTCGGGTCTGCGGAAGCAGTCCCTCCCAGGGCGTTTTGTGAAGGATACAGTCGGTTTCTTCCTCGGAGAAGAATGGGCCGTTTATGATGTTACGCAGATAGGGCTTGTTTACCGGGCATGCGAATTGGCAGGCCATGCAGCCTATGAGGGCATTAGGCCAGTCCGGCTGGAGGTTGACCCAGTATGGGCTCTCCGGCTCATTTTCGTTGAGAGAGCCTAGACATTTTTCGGCGTGAATCAGGAACCGGTCGGCAACAATACTCTCGGTTGGACAGTTCTCGCGACACAGCGAGCAGGCATTGCAATCTTTCATCATTGTTGGTTCCCGCCAGCTGTCTTCTTCACAGGGGCAATCGGAATAAAAGGCAATCAATTGGTAGAGGCTACCCATCCCCGGCACATAACTGATGTTATTTCTACCGTATTCAGCCAGCCCGCTTCGGACGGCAAGCGTTTTCAATGCTAGATGAGCTTTTACTATCCTGTATCCTGTAGTACCCAGCACACTTTTAAACATATTTTCGGCGCGAGAATCGTCTGCTTTGGTAAAGTAAGTTGGAGGAACATCCGCAGGAAAAATCATTCCCCGCCATTTAAACTTGAGACGTGTAAGGGGCTGGGGCATTGCCACGACGATGATTGTCTTTGCATCCGGCAGGTTTTCATTAGTCTTTAAGTAGAAATGCCACTTTTTACATAATTGCTTATCAATTAGTCCTTGCCTGACCAGTCTACCAACTGATTCTTGTACCTCCGGCAGGTGCGCGATGGATACGGTTCTGGCTTTATAGCCATGCGGTTTTAATGCTTGCCGGATTTTATTACTGGTTCCGTCCATCTCGCAGCTCTACCGGTGGATGAATTATTGTTTCTTTATTTTTAAAATCCCTTCCCGGCCATGTAAACGGCCAGGTCGCCGAGGCGGCAGCTATAGCCCCATTCGTTATCGTACCAGGCCAGGATTTTGACCATATTGCCGCCGATGACTATAGTGCTGGGCGCGTCGATGATGGAGCTGTGGGGATTACCTTTGAAGTCCATGCTGACCAGCTCTTCCTCGCAGAATTCCAGGATGCCGTTCATCTGTCCGGAGGCGGCTTTCTTTAAAGCCTGGTTGACCTGCTCCACCGTTGCCTCTTTCTCCAGGTCGCAGACAAAATCGATAACCGAGACGGTGGGTGTCGGCACGCGGAAGGCTAGACCGTGAATTTTGCCCTGTAGCGCCGGGATAACCTGGGTTACGGCCTTGGCGGCGCCGGTGGTGGTGGGTATCATGTTGAGGGCGGCGGCGCGCGCCCGGCGCGGGTCCTTGTGAATGGTATCCAGAACCACCTGGTCGTTGGTGTAGGAGTGGATGGTGGTCATCAGTCCCTTGCTGACGCCGAAACTGTCGTGCAGCACCTTGACCGGCGGGGCGACGCCGTTGGTGGTGCAGGAGGCATTGGAAATGACGTTGTGTTTGGCGGGGTCATAGGTCTTTTCGTTGACGCCGAGGACGATGGTGATATCCTCATTCTTGGCGGGCGCCGAGATGATTACTTTCTTCGCGCCGCCGTTGCGGTGGGCGACGGCCCTGGTGGCGTCCGTGAAAAGACCGGTGGACTCGATGACGATATCTACTCCATAGTCCTTCCAGGCGATAGCGCCGGGGTCACGTTCCTGGATGACTTTAATTTCCTGGCCGTCGGCGACAATAGCCTTCTCTGTAGCGCTTACCTCCCCGGGATAGCGACCGAAGATGCTGTCCCATTTCAGCAGGTGGGCATTGGTCTTCGTATCGGCCAGGTCATTGATGGCGACCACCTCCAGGTCGTCCTGGTGGTACTGTTTCATCGCCCTCAAGGTCAGCCGGCCGATGCGTCCGAAGCCGTTGATACCGATTTTCGTTTTCATTTTCGCCTCCTGATTTGATATTTTATTCGCTTACTTATTAAGAGCCCGGGAATGTTTACGTTGCCGGCTCCTCTGTATCATGTCTAGGAAAGCCTCGATGCGGGTCTTGACGTGGTTGTTCAGGAAGAAGTCGTCATTGCCTTCAAGCGTCAGCATGGGCAGGTCGATTGCATCTCGGAAGATAATATCGCCGATGCCGCGGTGGCAGAAAGCCTGCACGTAGTGGATAACGCCGTGTACCTGCCTTCTGGTTAGTTCTGTCTGAATGTCCGCGAGTCGCTCGTGTATGTAATAGGGGTAGGTATAATTGGAGTACTGCTCGGCCAGAGAACCGCCGGGTTCGGGCATGGCGAACTGGCGCTGTACCTCGTTGAAGACAACCCTGGCGCCGTTCTTTTCTATGAAGTTATACAGTTCTCTGGCGTATACCGACGGCACGCCGATGTAGGCCAGCCTGATTTCTTCAGCGGGGCAGGGCCGGCGCTGCGAGCAGGTTTCAATAAGCTCCCCCAACTCCCGCTGATATTTAAGATAATCCCCGTTAAAATCGGAGGCGGAGACGAGCCAGAGGTGGTTCTCCCAGCCGCTGACCGTGTTTTGTCTCCAGGTAAGCTCGTCCAGCTTCAGGGCGAGGTCGCGGGCGGGTTGAAGCTCTTTCCAGACCCTGTTGGCGGCTTCCAGCGTGGTGCCGAGATTGGCCGCCAGTGCCTCCAGGGCTTCCCGCATGCGGGGGATATCGGGTCGTTCGGGGTAGGCGAGGGGTACGGCGTTCAGTCCCTTGAGCTTCAGGGTCTCCATAAGCATGATGGTATTGGAGCAGTCGCCGCTGGTGACGCAGATGACATCCTTGATGCCGGTTTCCATGCAGACGCCGTAGATTCCCTTTATCCAGCTGCAGCAGTTAAGGGGGAAGCCGGCCCTCTCGGCGATGGTGATGAGCCGTCCCGGGTTGGGGTCACTGACGAGGATATTGTTCAAATCAACTGCCTGATAACCGGCGGCTATCAATACCTCTATGGGGACGGTAGTGGTAATGCCGATTTTCTTCATCTGGCCTTATTATATCAGTTTTGGCGGTAATATATAATGCCGTTGCGGGGAAACCTGTCCAGCTTGCCCTCGGCGGCCATCATCTCCAGGTGAGCCAGCGTTTCAAAGATAGCCATTCTTTTATGAAAGTCGGGCAGGTCATGCCACCGGGAATTAACTCCCCAGGTTATCTCGCGGGCTATCCGGTAGGCCGTGGCCGGTTCGTCTCCCATCACCGTTAGAATATCCCGATTTCTCTGCTCGTGGTGCCGGATAATTTCGTCGATGCGCGGCTGTAGCCGGGTAAAGGGCTGGTCGTGGCCGGGCAGGACGAGTTCGACGTCCAGTTGCCGCATTTCTTTAAGCGACTTTATATAACGACTCAGGGGATTTTCGATGGACTGCGGGTGGACGCTGATGTTGGGCGTGATGTCCGGCAGGATATGGTCGCCGGAGAGCAGTATTTTCTTTTCCGGTTCGTAGAGGCAGAGGTGCCCGGACGAGTGTCCCGGCGTCCAGATAACGCGGAAGGTGAACTCGCCGGTAGTGATAGTGTCGCCGTCGCGGAGGGTGATATCGGGCGGGGTGGGGTCGATAAACTGCTCCATTCCCACGGTGGCGTCCCGCAGTTTGACCATTTCGTCATGGGGGACTCCGTTGTCGACGAGCATGAGGTCGGTCTGGTGGAGCAGTTCCTCCATGTGGACATACCGGGGTTCGATGAAATCTTTTTCGATGGGATGCATGGCGATGGTGGCCCCGGAAAGCCTCTTAATCCTGCCGGCCATGCCGTAATGGTCGGGGTGAACGTGGGTGACAAATATCTGGGAAATTACCTCGAATCCAAGCTTGTTTTTCACCAGGATGTTGTGCATGGTGCCGAACGATGAGTCCGTATTCCAGCCGGAATCGACGAGGAGATACCCTTTATCCCCGCGAACCAGGTACGAATTGATATGTGAGGGCCCTCTATCATCGTCTATGGGCAACTTTATCCAGATGATTCCGGGCGTGATTTCAGGCATGTTTACCTTTGACTACCTTTCGTCATTCCCAACTTGATTGGGAATCTATTTCTCTGGATTCCCGCCCCCGTATCAAGTACGGGGCAAGCTTCGCGGGAATGACATGAAAAAATATTACGTGTTTGCTATCGTTTAATATTGTAAAAAGCTTTCAGGCCGGCGTAGCTGGCGCTTTCTTCCAACTCGTCCTCGATGCGGAGGAGTCGGTTGTACTTGGCGGTGCGCTCGGAGCGGCAGGGGGCACCGGTCTTAATCTGGCCGGTGTTCAGTCCCACGGAAAGGTCGGCGATGGTGGTGTCCTCCGTCTCTCCAGAGCGGTGGCTGACGACGGCGGTCCAGCCGGCCTGCTGGGCCATCCTGACGGCGTCGATGGTTTCCGTCAGCGTGCCGATTTGATTGAGCTTGATAAGGATAGAGTTGGAAGCCTTCCGGGTGATGCCCTGGCCCAGACGCTTGACGTTGGTGACGTAAAGGTCATCCCCGACAATCTGGACTTTATCGCCCAGTTTCTGCGTGATGAGTTGCCATCCTTCCCAGTCGTCTTCGGCCATGCCGTCCTCAATGGAGATGATAGGGTACTCGGAAGCCCACTTGACATAAAAGTCTACCATCTCGGCGGGAGTCAGCGTTTTGCCTTCCCTGGCGAGCACGTATTTACCGTCCTCGTAGAACTCGCTGGAGGCGGGGTCCAGGGCGATATAGCAGTCCTTGCCGGGTTTATAGCCGGCGGACTCGATAGCAGTCAGGATGGCTTCGACCGCGTCTCTATTCGAGGGGAGGGAGGGGGCAAAGCCGCCCTCGTCGCCGACATTGGTGTTCAGTCCTTTGTCCTTGAGGACTTTTTTCAGGGCATGGTAGACCTCGGCGCTCATCTGAACGGCCTGGCTGAAGCTTTTAGCTCCCGCCGGCATGACCATGAACTCCTGAAGGTCAGTCGAGTTGGCGGCGTGCTTGCCGCCGTTGAGGATGTTCATCATCGGCACTGGCAGGGTGTAGGTGTTTACCCCGCCGAGGTAGCGGTAAAGGGGCATATCCAGCAGGATGGCGGTGGCGTGGGCTACCGCCAGAGACGTTCCCAAGATGGCGTTGGCGCCGAGGCGCGATTTATCAGGCGTGCCGTCGAGTTCTATCAGGGCGTTATCGATGCCTGCCTGGTCTTCGGCGGACATGCCGATAATAACGCCGGCGATACTGTCGTTGACATTAGCTACCGCCTTGAGGACGCCCTTGCCGTTGAAGCGGGCCTTATCACCGTCGCGGAGCTCTACGGCTTCGTGCGTGCCGGTGCTGGCCCCGGAGGGCACGGCGGCGCGACCCAGCGTGCCGTCGTAAAGCTCGACCTCCACCTCGATGGTAGGGTTACCGCGGGAATCAAGTATTTCCATGGCTTTTACATTTTCAATCGTTGACATTGTGCCTTCTCCCATATCCTGGAATTACTGCTGGTTATTAATTAGCTCTAAGGCTTTATTTACGGCTTCTCCGGGGTTATCGGCTATGATGATACTATCGTCGGCCTTTCCATCAATCGAGAGCGACCATGTATTAAGGCCGATGACGGGGATGCCGCTCTGCAAGGCGTGACCGATTTCCGAGAGCGTGCCGTAGCTGCCGTCGATGGCGATGATTGCCTGGGAAGATTTGACCACCGCCACGTTCCTAGCGTGGCTGAGGCCGGTAACGATGGGGATTTTTACGTGGGGATTGGCGGCCCGGCGGTTTTCGCCGGGGAGAATGCCGATAGTCAGGCCGCCTTCTTCACCAGCGCCCCGGCAGGCGGCTTCCATAACGCCCCCCAGCCCCCCGCAGACCACCACGGCGCCCTGCCGGGCAATCTCGCGGCCTACTTCTTCGGCGAGACCGGCTACCTGTGATGATATTTCGCCGCCGCCGATGACCCCGATGAATATGAGTTTCTCTTTCAATGTTAATTTCCTTTAGATATGAAAATTATAACATTGGGGATTGAACTATAGCAAAAGGGGGGAGTGGCGGGATAAGCCTCAGGTGGTGCGATGGCGGCCCGGGTGGGAATGGATAACAGCGAGGGGTTGGGTGGACTGGATTCCCGCTGGAGTTTACCCCGTACGCCGATACGGGGCGGGAATGACGGTTTTTGGGGTAAGGGGGGATTATTAAGGGATAAGCGGCAGGTGATACAGGGCGGTTTGGGTGGGAAAAGATAAGAATTGAGGGGGGTGGAGGACTAACGAGCCGGTCAGTTGAACTTGTTCATGGCGGCGGCCAGTCCCTCGGTGAGGAGGCAGGCTATAGTCCGGCCGATATCAGGCATTATTTTATCTATAATCCTTTTCTCTTCGGGGGTAAAGTCGGAGAGGACGTAGGTGATAACTGCCTCTTCCTTCTCGGCATCGGAGCCTTCGGACGGGTCGGGTCGACCGATGCCGACCCTGACACGATAGAAATCACGACTGCCCAGGCGGGCGATGATAGAGTCGATTCCCTTATGCCCGCCGGAACCGCCGCCGATTCGGAGGCGGATTTTACCCGGGGGCAGGTCGAGGTCATCGTGGATAACGATAAGGTCGGCCGGGGCGATATTGAGTTTCATCAACAGGGCGCTCACCGATTCCCCGCTGGCATTCATGTAGGTCTGTGGACGGGCCAGCACGACCCAGTTGTCGCCGATATTGCCGATGCCGGTGCGGGCGTGCCCCTGCTTCCTGTCGAAGCGGATACCATGCGTACTGGCCAGGTGGCGGACACAAATAAAGCCGATATTGTGGCGGTTGCGCGAGTATAAAAATCCCGGATTACCCAGTCCGACGATTAGTTTCATTGGTTCGCCTCATCGAGCATTTTTAAGAATTCCTGCTCGTCAAGTATTTCAATGCCCAGCTCTTGGGCGCGGGCCAGCTTGGAACCGGGGTCGGCACCGGCGACGACGTAGTCGGTCTTGCGGGTAACGTTGTCCTTGGCGGCGCCGCCGAGCGCTTTTATCCGGGACTCCGCTTCCTGGCGGGAGAGAGACTCCAACCGGCCGGTGAGAACGAATATCTTCCCAGTTAAAGGTAACTCCGAGAATTTTAACTCGATAAAAAGTGGTGGTTTAACATTCTCTTTTTGCTTTTTCATTGTTTTTTTTGACTCTGCTTCATGCCCCATGATTTCCGAATGCTCTTTTATTTTTTCCTTAAGATTTTTTAGCATCATTGCATCTTCTTTGTTATATTCACGCAATATCGAAAGTGCATTCTCATCATTATTCTTTATGTAGTTCTCCCATAATTCTACAGCCATTGAGCCGTCCATTCCCTCTAATCGCCTTTCGATTCCCAATCTTTTTTCTACCTCTTTACAGCCACCAAAAAGGTTTAATCTATGACAATCATCCATCAAGTCATGATGTTTTAAACTATCTGCTAAATTGATGCCTAATTTCGAATAAATAAATGGCAAATCAAATGTCTTTCCATTATAGGTAAAGATTGTGCGCACACCTTTAATTGCCTTAACAACGTTATCAGGTGTAATGTCGTCTCCAACTAGCTGTAAAAGGTCTTTGTTTCTCCCATCATCAAGGTAAATGCCAATCACGGTGATTCTATTATATTGATGGGATAACCCAGTAGTTTCGATGTCTAAATATGCATCAATAACGGGTATTAAAGGCTTCACTCCTGCCTTTGTAAGTCTATCAATAATATGCCAATTACCTTTTTGCCCAAAAAACGCCATTATGCTATCGGCAATACCAGGACCAACAGCAGGAATATCAAGTAGATTATCTCTGGTAGCTTTTGCCAGCCTATAAAAATTACCAAAACGTTCCGCTAAAATCTCAGAAGTCTCTTCTCCTATATGGCGTATACCCAACCCAAAAATTACTTTGGATAATGGTGCTTCTTTACTGTCCTCAAGCTGCCCAAATAGTTTATCGACACTCTGTGCTCCAAGCATTTCCAACGTGCGAACCTCATCCCAAGTGAGTTTTTGGGTGATTCCGGATTCCTTTAACACCTCCGGAAGAAGTTTGATAAGCTTGGCTACCTTATTTTGCAGGGTGTCAATTTGTGTCATGGTTAAGACATAAACCTTAATCAAGTTTGTCTTTTGTTTATCTGTTAGCGTTTCACTAGAGAGTTTTTTAAACAAACCGCTAGGTTTAGTATCTTCCCTAACAGGCATATTCGAAGATTCCATAAAATCATTCATTCTTTCGGCTAGTTTATCGATTATCTTTGAAATTTTGTTTTTTATAACTAAAAGTTTTTCTCTCTTCAGAAAGTACAAATCTGAGATATCATGAACCAGCCCTAGCTTGTATAATGCGGGAATCCTCTTTTCTCCTAATCCATCAATATCCATGGCGCCCCGCGAGGCAAAGTGCTCGATGCGTTGCTGGGCCTGGGCGGGACAGGCGGCGTTGACGCAGTAGTACATGACCTCGCCCTCCGGCCTGATAACCTCGCCGCCGCATTCGGGGCAGCCCGGGCAGCCATCTTTATCTTTCAGCATTTCCAGCAGGCTGAATTTCTTTTCTTTTCCGGTGCGTTTGCTGGCAATCGGCCCGACAACCTCCGGGATAACCTCGCCCGCCCGCTGGATGATGACCGTATCGCCGATGCGGATATCCTTGCGGCGGATATCGTCTTCGTTGTGCAGGGCGGCCTGCTTGATGGTAACTCCCCCCACCGAGACCGGCTCCAGGATGGCATAGGGGTTAAGAGTGCCCGTACGCCCGACGCTGATGCCGATATCTTTGAGGACGGTGGTGCCCTGGACGGCGGGGAACTTGTAGGCGATGGCCCAGCGCGGCTCGCGGCCGATGTCTCCAAGCTCTTCGTGCAGGTTGAGTTGGTTTATCTTGATAACGATGCCATCGGCCTCGTACTGGAGACCTTCCCGCTGCGTTTCCCAGTGCGTGTAATATGTTTCGACTTCCTCTAAATTTTTTAAACGGCGGTTGTTGGGATTTATCTTAAAGCCCAGCGATTTCAGCCATTCCATGGTCTCCCAGTGGGTATCCGGGGTGGTTTTACCCTCTACCCAGCCCAGCATATAGATAAAGATATCCAGCGGGCGCTGGGCGGTGATGTGGGAATCGAGCTGGCGCACCGAGCCGGCGGCGGCGTTGCGGGGATTAGCGAAGAGGGGCATTCCCTCCGCCGCCCGCTCTTGGTTTAACCTGTGAAAGCCGGTCTTGGACAGATAGACCTCTCCCCGCACCTCGAAGCGGGATGGGGCATCTTTAGGGACAGAGAGGGGGATACTCCTGATAGTCCGCAGGTTCCGGGTAATATTTTCGCCACGCAGGCCGTCGCCGCGGGTGGCGCCGGTCACCAGCTGTCCGTCAACGTAGGTGAGGGCCACGGCCAGTCCGTCAATCTTGTGCTCGCCGACGAAATCGAACTGTGTGTTGCCGGACAGTCGGGCCGTGCGGGTGTACCAGGCGAGTAATTCTTCCTGCGAGAAGACGTTTCCGAGGGAGAGCAGGGGCTGGGGGTGTTCCACGACACCGAAGGCTTCCACCGGGGCGGCGCCGACCCTCTGGGTGGGGGAATCGGGAGTCAGGAATTGAGGATGTTCCTCTTCGAGTTTCTTCAGCTCCCGCATAAGGTCATCGTATTCGGCGTCGCTGATTTCCGGGCTGTCCAGCACGTAGTAACGGTAGTTGTGGCGGTTTATTTCGGCCTTTAACTGTTCGATTTTTGCTTTTGCTTCTTCAGGGCTGGACACAGAATACCCTCATTAAGAATTTCTTTCCTCAAGTATAACACAGGGTTACATTGTGAAAAAATATAGTTTGCCCGGCTTATTTCTTTGTAAACCTCACCCCCTGTGTCCCCCTCTCCTGACAAGGCTTTCAGCAGGAGAGGGGGAAGAAAGAGAAAGAGGGGCTTCGCCCCTCTTAGACGCCCCATGGGGAGGTTATCTGGCAGTCGGATTAAAATATCTTACTCGGATTCCACCCGTCTTAGCTCAAAGACCACCGGATTATCCGGGTCCGGGCAGGCCACGCGGGCTTTGTCCGGGCCGCTTTCCCAGGGGAAAGAGCCGCCGAACTCCAGCGGCTCGGCGAAGGGAAACAGGGTGTAGAATGCCCAGGAGCACATTCCCGGGGGCGTCGTCTGGCCGATAACGAACTCTTCCCCGACCCTGTGGCCAGCCTCGCAGGTGCCTTCCTGCGAGATTACTTTAGCGATTATCCGGGTCATGGTATTTATGCTCCAAAGCTCATTTATTTTTCAATTCCGTGCCCAGGATATCCAGGAAATGGTGTTCGCCCCTGGTTACCCTCCGGCTTTCCGTGATTTCCAGTCGCTTCTTGAAAAGCGGCCCGTCGATGACAAGGGTGTGGTATTCACCGGCCTCACCGCAGGGTGTGATATCCACGGTCTTGCTTAATTCGTCTAGTTGTTTGAGAAAATTCCTGTCTATCTTCTGCCCCAGCGTTTCCTCACCGAAGAGTTCTGCCTTGACTGCAATGACCACCGCTTCAAAGCCGGCGTCGATAAATTCCTCCATGAGCTTTGTATGGTCTTCTTCCCAGAGGGGCAGGTGGAAGGTCATGCCGGCTTTTGAGCAGACCTTTTCAATCCACTCGCGGTGGGGATTAAAGTCGATATCGCCGAAAACGCCGCTTTCGATTCCTTCCTGCCTGAAGGCTTTAAGTATTTCAATAAATCGGGCTTCGTAGTCGTCGCCGGCGGTACGCTGCTGCACGATGGGGATACCAAGCGCCTCCGATTGCTTCCTGATGACCGCGGCGGATATACCGTGACTACGTGAGCGCTCTCCATCCCCGGTGACCATATTGGCAAGGTAACGGACGTCCAGTCCGCCGGCCGTTGCCCGATGCAGGGCAAGACAGCAGTCCTTACCGCCGCTCCATGAAGAGAAAGCTTTTATCATGTTATTTGTTATTTGAGATGGGAAGTATCGTTGAGCAGGTGCAGGAGCGTACCCCGCGAATAAGTTTCCACGATACTTAGTGAGGCCAGTTCTACCCGCAACTGCAGCCAGTGCTCCAGTCCAAGACCCAGCAGGTTGCAGATGATAAGTCGTAGCGGGCCTCCGTGGGCCACGATGAGCACCGTCTCGTTCTCCTTATAATTCTCAAGTTGTTCCAGAAAAACCTGCACGCGGCTGTTGAGCTGCCCGATATTTTCGCCGCCGGGAAACGCCACAGTTTTCCAGTTGAGCAGTTCTTCGGCCAGCTCCGGGTGAAGTCGCTGTATTTCCTCGAAGGTAAGCCCTTCTACATAGCCGAAATTACACTCGTTGAGTTCCTGGCAGGCGGTAATTTTAACCTTATGCTTCGAGGCGATTGTTTCCGCGGTGAAACGGGCGCGATTTAGAGTGCTGGTGTAAACAGCCTTTATTTTTTCTTTAGCCAGACGGTCGCGCAGCTTTTCCGCCTGTCTGACGCCGATATCACTTAGTTCGATATCGGTGCTGCCCCAGAACCTGTCGTCGCGGTGCAGCCTGGTAATGCCGTGTCTTACCAGTAACAACTTTGACAATGGTGACTCCTCTTAAATATTACCGTGTCATTGCGAGTGAAGCGAAGCAATCTCATTATACAATATTCAGGGATTGCTTCGCCGTCCCGATTGCATCAGGACTCCTCGCAATGACGTTGTTAAAAGTCTTACTCCTCTTCCGTAGCTCGTTTTTTCAACCATAGCTGGGGATAGGTGGAGGTAACGTGCCTCAAGGATTCTATCTGCTTTTTTAAATCTCCGGCGATGGACTCATCGGCGAGAAGCTGTTTAAGGCGCGCTTGGTCGAGTCCCAGCACCTTTTCCCACAGTCCTTCCGGTTCCAATACGGCTTTGACCTCTTCTTCGCTTAACCCCATCCTCTCCACGATTTTACAGGTTATTTCATATTCGCTGCCGAAAACCCGGTTGAGGTCTTCGGCTTGGCAGTATTCGATAATCGTCTGTTTCGCTTCTTCAAGTTGCGTTTGCAGTTCTTTAATCCGGGCTTGAAGGTCGGCGTAACGCTCCACGGCATCAACGGCGGCAATGCCGGGCAGGACTTCCTGGCGGTCCGGCTCGGACGCGACGGTTAAATACTGGTGGCGGTAGTAGGGGCAGTGCTCGGCGAAATCACAGGGGCAGAACTGGTTTTCGGTGGCGGGGAATTTCTCCTGAACGATATTTTCCGCCACCTCCAGGACCAGTCGCCGGGTCTGGTCGAGCTGCGCCTCGCTCCGCGGCGGGCAGCTGCAGGCGGTGTTCGACCGGAGGTGATAGAGGGTGAGCATCTCCACGGGGAGCTGCCAGGTATGCTCGGCGGCCATCTGGTATATCGTCAGCTGGAGGTCGTCTGCTAAATAATCGGTGGTAAAAAGCTCCTTGTTTGTCTTGTAGTCGATGACCGATAGGCCGCCGCTGTCCAGCTTGTCCACGCGGTCGATAAAGCCTCTTAGCTTGATACCGTCGATATCCAGGTAAAAACTGCGTTCCAGGGCTACCGGCATATGGAAATCAGGGCTGTGAATTTCCCAGAAACGGGTCAGTATCTCTTTACCGTAGTCTTTGTATCTGGCTTCTTCCTCGGCTGATTCGTAAGCTCGGGAAATCCAGTTCTGTTCGTAATACTGGAGAAGCTCTTCCAGCGACGGGGGTGGCGGAGTGTTGACCTTGAAAAAACGCTCGACACAGGAGTGCATGGTGGTCCCGAAGCTGAAGTACCACCTGTCTTTCGACTTTAAACCGTCGATGTACTGTAGTTTATAGTGCAGTGGGCATGACTGGTAGAGAGAAATCTGGGTAAAACTTAGGGGTTTAATCGTTATCCTCCCATTATTACGGGTGAACGTCAGCCCGGAAGCAGTCAAAGGGTGCCGGGATTTTTAAATATTTTACTTTTTAAGACTATCAATAAAATCATCCAGTGTCAAAGCGGCCAGGGTGTTGGTCTGGAGGGTCCCGCGGGAACCAATCTCGGTGACTACCTTGGCGATGGTCTCGTTATTCGGGGCGTCCAGGACGTTGATAAAATCATACTGTCCCAGAGTAACGTACTGGGATAATATTTTTACGCCCATCGCCTCTACCTCTTTGTTGACCTCTTTGATTCTCTGGGGATTTGTTTTTACCGTTTTCCTGCCTTCATCGGTAAGGTTGGTCATCATAATATACAGCGGCATAATTCCTCCTCTTATGCAAATATTGTCCGGCACCCTTTACTGCCCCCTCTGGTGTTAATATAACGGGAGAGTATTGTACCAACGATATATGTGTACCTGAAATTATAATGGTAAATAAGCATTTTGTCCATAGGGGTATTTTATCTACCTCCCCCCTGTGTCCCCCTCTCCTGACGAGGTTTCACAGGAGAGAGGGAGAAAATTAAAAGAGGGGCTGACCGACGCCCCTCTTAGACACATCGCTTTCAGGGGTGGATATTTTACGGGATAAGCCGTTGATGGCGCGGGGTGGCCCGGGTGGGAATAGGTATCCTGGAACGGGGTGGGATGGTGGTGGTAAAGATTTTATCTACTTCTACTGGCAACCCTCGATAGATACGTTATACAATGTAACCGGTGGGTGAAAACGTAACGCTGATAGTCGCCTTCGGCGGGGGACTGCTTTCCTTTCTCTCGCCGTGCGTGTTGCCGATGGTGCCGGTGTACCTGGCCAGTCTCTACGGACCGGGGATATTCGAAGCTAAAAGCAGACGGGTGCCGGTGTTCCTGCATTCGTTGAGCTTCGTGCTCGGGTTTTCGGTCGTCTTTATTTTCCTGGGGATAATCGTCGGGCTGACCGGCTACGCCGTTAATCCGGACTACGCGCTGCTGCGGAAGATAGCCGGCAGCCTTTTAATAGCCTTCGGATTGTTTATCCTGCTGGCCACGAAGGTGCCCTGGCTCAACTACGAAAAACGCCTGTCTCCCTCGCTGGGTAGCACCACCGGCTACCTGCGTTCTTTTATCATCGGAGCGATATTTTCAATAAGCTGGACGGCCTGCGTCGGGCCGATACTGGGGAGTATCTTGGCAATAGCTTCGGTAAACGCGACGGCCTGGCGGGGGGCTTACCTGCTGGCCGTGTATTCGCTGGGACTGGGCCTGCCGTTCCTGATTGTCGGGGCGGCGTTCGATTTCTTCCTGCCGGTATTGAAGCGTATTAATCGGTATACAGGCTTAATCCATATTATCAGCGGTCTGCTGCTAATTATTATCGGTATTCTTATCCTGACGGGTAATCTGACGTGGATTTCCTCACTCGCATCATAAATTTTCTAAGGGGGTTATCATGGCAAGAGTAACAAAAATAGTGTTGGCTTTATTCCTGATAATCGTTATGCTGGCGGTGGCCGGTTGCTCGAAGAGTCCTTCGGGAGGAGTCCCCGTACCGGGAAAGACCGCGCCGGATTTTCAGCTTGAGAGTCTGGATGGAGCGTCAATATCGCTCGATGGACTGCGGGGGAGGCCGGTGCTGCTGAACTTCTGGGCTACCTGGTGCGGGCCGTGCCGTCACGAAATGCCCTTTTTACAGGAGGTGTCTCAAGACGAGGAATGGAAGAAGCGAGGACTGGTGATACTGGCGGTCAATCTCGGAGAGACTGCTCCGGCGGTACGGAAATTCATGGAGGTTAACCGCCTTTCTTTTACGGTTCTCCTCGATTCCGAAGGAAAGGTAGGAGTGATGTACAATGCCCAGTATATTCCCACGACGTATTTCATTGATAATGATGGTATAATAAGAAATGTGAAGACAGGTGCTTTTACGAGGAAGTCGGATATAGACCGGGTATTGATGAACATGTTAATGAAGAAGGAATCTTAAGGGAGATAGCTATGGATGATATCCTTAATGAAGCCTACGGGATTGTCCAGTGCAAGGAGTGTCCCTGGTATAAAAGCTGCGTTATGCCGATGAAATTCACCACCGAGGATATACGCCGCCAGCTGGAGCAAACGGCGCCGGGGGTTGATATCCCCCAGCAGATGGACCTGGGCATGGAAAACCTGCTCTCAAGTATGGCGACGGCGGCGCAGAACTCGCTGCTGGAAGGGTGCCCCGTCCTCATCGAACGCCTGCGTTCCAGTCCCAAGCTGGCCCAGCGTATTAAAGAAATAATGCAGAACTGGGCAAGCGAGGAAGAGTAGCCGGCAGAATAATAACGACATGAAGGTTCGTTAACTTATAGTTTCAGCGCTTTTCTCTCTTCTGTCGTTAAACTCTTTACAAAGCTTTCCAGTTTCTTTTTACCCTTATCGGCGATGGTTACCTTATCGTCTTTAACGTCTACGTAGCGCATCAGTTCAAGTTCCCCGACGAGTATGGCCACTGTTTTCTGTCCCAATGATGGGTAGATATTGTCTCTTTCGTCTTCGGAGAACTCGTTTATTATGCCGTTCATGGCAACACCCGGTTTAGTCTTGACCTTGCTTAAAATCGTCATTGACCTCCGGTAATAGGGGAGGGCATCACCCCTATCGGCTAAATCAAAGGATTCCACCCTGAACTGCGCGAAGGTATGGCTATCCCCGCATTGCAGGCTTATATCTTCTTTCTGCGTGCCTTTGCCGATGATGTATTTACCGCCCGGCGGATTATCGAACAGCGTCTCGTCGGCTATGAACTTATAGCCTTCCTCCGGCCTTTCTAGGGTCGGTCTGAACCCGACCCCGTCATATTTTTTACAGGCGGGGTCGTACAAACTCTGGGGGGAGTGCCAGAAGGGGTAGTAACTGCCGGGGGCTTCCCCTTCTTTGTGCCTGCCGCCGGAAGCAAAAAGGGCCTGGAAGGCCTGGCCGAGCTGCGGCAGCATGTTGGGACATACCCTTCCGGTGATTGTCTCGCCGTCGAAGATAATTTCATCGCCTGTCTTATAGCGAAAGTGACAGGGATTCTTGCTTTCATCTTTGCCAAAACCGGTTACCGTGGCTTTTACTTTAAACATCCTGGCTCCTTTACCGATATTATCCTGTTTCCGCTACGCCGGCCCGGTCGTAATTATGGGGCATATGCCTCGGCCAGCCTGGTGAGGCGGCGGTAGGCATCGGCGGGGTCCGGCTGCATGAAGACGGCGCTGCCGATATAGATAACGTTAACGCCGGTCTCGGCAATCTGGACGATGTTATTTTCTTTGACGCCGCCATCGATGCCTATCTCCAGGCGCGGGTGCGCCTTGCGGAAGGCCGCTATTTTATCCAGGACTTCCGGAATGAACTTGGCGCCGTAGAATCCGGGATTGACCGAGAGGAAAAGCAGGCTGTCCAGCTCGCCGAGGAGGGGCCTGATGGCCTCAACAGGGGTTTCCGGGTTGAGGGCCAGTCCCGCCTGTATGCCTAAATTTTTAATCTGCCGGATAACCTGATCCGGGGAGGGGGTGGCTTCGTAGTGAAAGACGATTTTTTGCGCCCCCGCCTGTTTGAACTCATCCAGGTAGCTCTCCGGATGCAGTACCATGAGATGCGCTTCCCAGAGTAGCTTGGTTCCCAGTGAAGCTATCTGTTCGCATAATACACTCCGGGAAGGCACAAAACGCCCGTCCATAATGTCGAACTGGACGTAGTCGGTGAAAGTCTCGGTCTGGAGTACCATTTTACCCAGGGCTATGGGGTCGTCGGTGAGAATAGCCGGTACCGTGCGGATGCTGTCGCTCATGTTGCCTCCTGTAAGAGTCTGTCTGGAAGGGCTGGAAATGCTGGTATTGCTGCCGACATTTTAGGCGTGATGCGGGGATGATGTCAAGGAAAGGCGGGGGCCGATTCTTTATAGAAAATTAATCAGTCCTTTATGTATTATTTATAGTTTTTATATGGTCATTTACATAGATGTGTCAGAATGAAACTATAGTCATGGTACTTATTTGGCTAAGATTGGGGGGCGACTAAGGTGAAGGTGGCTATTAGCTTCATCTGCGGGGCGATTGTCTGCAGCCTGCTTCTAATAGGGGCAAAGACGGTTATTCCCACGCAGGCTGAAACCGATGATTTAAGTGATACATCGGAGAATGTTACTCAAAGCTTTACGGACCTGCTGCCGGATATCGAGAAGATATACCGCAAGTCTTTAATTGCGCCGTTCGAGAAGGCCGAGAGTAAAATTTACGACGAAGATATTGCCGAATTCTACAGTGAACTCCTGGACAGCACCGGATTGAGGTCGGCGCCTGACGAAGGGACGAATTAGTTCAGGCTTTTTCTATTATAAAAAGTAGTGGAGGCCACTCTTTCAAGCAACCTCCACTCACAAGACTTCCTGGTAACGAACCCAACTCACCTTTGGTGATAATCACCGATATACTGTGCCTCTGCTCTACAGACGGACTTCCAGCTTAATCTATCAAGCCGAGTTCGTTTTCTGTTTGCCCCGCCATCGGCAGGGCATCAACAGTCCACCTGCCAAACTCCCAGTAACTTGTGAAGCCTCATCGTACACCTCCCGAAGCAGAATCAGGTTGTGCCACAAGCTTCTGACTCATTTTAGTACAATGCGTGCCAGTTGTCAAGAATGGCTTAGCTTGGCCGGTATTTTATTGATAAAATATTTATATTTTTGTGATTACTACATAACCGAGCCGCCAGAGACATGGAGAACCTGCCCGGTGATATAACTCGTAGCGTCCGATGCCAGAAAAACGGTGGCGTTGGCCATATCCGTTGCTGTGCCCATGCGTCCGAGGGGGAATGTGCCAAGCATAGCCGCCCGCATCTTCTCCATTTCTTCAGGCGGGAGATTGGGCGTGTCTTCCTTGAGAATGGCCCCGAAATTGGTTGGGGCTGGGCCTGGAGCGACACAGTTAACACGGATACCGTTTTTTCCTTCTACAAAGGCCAGCTGCTTGGTAAACAGGTCGATAGCGTACTTGGACATGGCATATGTGCCGACGCCCATTTGGTACTGGTGGGTGCTGCCAGAACCGATATTGACGATAACGCCATACTTCTGCTTTCTCATCTGTGGAATGACGGCCTGGGTAACATTCATAGTTCCGATGAGATTGAGGCTCAACTGCTTTTCCCAGACGGCGGGATCCTGCTCGTCGATGGGGACGTTGTCCTTGTGGATAATACCGCCGGCGACATTGCAGAGGATTTCTATCCTGCCGAACTCCGCCAGCACTTTTTTGACCATTGCGTCTACTTCGGCTTTTTTTGTGACATCGCCCTCGACGGCTACGGTATTCCGACCCAGGGCTTTGACTTCGTCCGCCGTTTTTTGGGCGTTGGCGAGGTCGATATCATTTACGGCGACATCGCATCCCTCCGCGGCCAGAGCCAGGCATATAGCCTTACCGAAACCAATCTGGCTGCCAGCGCCGGTTACCAGTGCCTTCTTGCCTGCAAGACCCAAATCCATGATTACCTCCTTAAGCTAACCAGCGTGATTACATAACCGAGCCGCCGGAGACATGCAGTACCTGCCCGGTAATATCACCGGAGATATCAGAGGCGAAGAACGCGGCGGCGTAAGCGATATCCGCCGGCGTAGTTCCTTTACCCATCGGTATCTGCTTGGCCAGCATGTCTACCATTGCCTGTTTATCGGGGGCTTTGATGAAATTGGTGGGTGAAGGACCGGGGGCGACACAGTTAACCCTGATGCCGGTCTGGGCTTCTACGGTAGCCAGCTGTTTGGTGAAGATATCAATGGCGCCCTTGGACATGGCGTAAGTGGATACGCCGTGACTGTACATGTGGGAGCTGCCGGAGCCGATATTGATGATAGCACCGTAGTTCTGTTTTTTCATGTAGGGGAGAACCGCCTGGCTGACAATCATCGCGCCGTAAAGGTTAAGGCTGACTTCTTTGTCCCAGAGGTCTTGCTCTTGTTCTTCCAGGGGGCCTCCGCCGAGGATAGCGCCGGCAACGTTGAAAAGAATATCGATTTTGCCGTATTCTGCGATGACCTTCTTGACCATCTCCTGGACTTCCGCTTTGTTCGTAACGTCGGCTTTTAGGGCTATAGACTTGCAGCCCAGCTTCTTTATATCTTCCGCCGTTAGTTTGGCGTCATCGAGATTGATATCGGTGACGGCGGCGGCATCGCATCCCTCCTTTGCTATAAGGAGCGCGATTTCTTTACCGAAGCCAATCTGGCTGCCGGCCCCGGTTAAAAGTGCTACTTTGCCTTTAAAACCTAAATCCATGGTTCCTCCTATTAATTTTCTCGGGTGATTCGCAGATATAATTATATAACATCAGGGGGGTAAGAATAAAATGGGGTGAGTTTAAGGCTGGATAAAAGAGAAGCAGGGTAAAAACAGAAAACGGAAGGACACAACCAGTTTTTCAGACAGATATAGATAGCCTCAAATATGGTTGATAGACCCGGCTAAAGTCCCAGGTAGGCTTTTCTGATATGGTCGCTCTTGAGGAGGTCTTCGCATTGCCCCTGCAGGGCGATGCGGCCGTTTTCCAGCACACAGGCATGGTCGGCTATCTGCAGCGTCTGATGGACGTTTTGCTCAATCAGTAATACGGTGATTCCCTGGTCGCGGAGGGAGGTAATTTTCTCGAATACTTCCTGAACCAGCCTGGGCGCCAGACCGTTTGACGGCTCGTCAATAATACAAAGTCTGGGTCTTGACATCAAGCCCCGCCCCATGGCTACCATCTGCTGCTCGCCGCCGCTTAACGTACTGGCCAGCTGCCCGGCCCTTTCTTTTAATGTCGGGAAGAGTTCGAATACCTGCTCCAGTGTTTTCTTCTTATCTTTCCAGGCGCGGCGAGAATACGCACCCATTTCCAGGTTCTCCCGTACCGACATGTCCGTAAAGAGTTTCCTGCCCTCGGGTATGTGGGAAATGCCGAGTTCCACAATCAGGTGAGGTGAAAGGCCGTCAATTCTCTGGCCAAGGAAGTCTATAGTGCCCGATGTCGAGCGTATTATCCCGGATATGGCGTGAAGCAGGGTTGATTTTCCGGCGCCGTTGGCACCGACCAGGGCTACTATTTCCCCCTCTTCGATTTTTAGACAGACATCCCAGAGCACCTGTATCTGTCCGTAAAAGGTATTGATATTATTAACTTCAAGCATGAGTCTGCTCTCCTAAGTATACCTCAATCACTGTTTTGCTTGTAGCGATTTCCTGCGGAGTTCCTTCGGCTATCTTCTGGCCGTGGTGCAGCACAATAATGCGGTCGCATACGTTCATGATTGCTTTCATGACGTGCTCAATCATGATAACGGTAATTCCTTCACCACGTATCTGTTTTAAGAGTTCCATAGCCTGGGTGACCTCGGTCTGGTTCAGGCCGGCCATCAGCTCATCGAGCAATAATAATTCCGGTTTGGTGGCCAGGGCCCTGGCAACCTCAAGGCGTTTCTGGTTGGCCAGCGTCAGGTCTTTGGCCGGGATGTTGCTTACGTTTGATAGCCCCACGAATTCCAGAAGCTCTGCGGTTGTTTTGTCAGCTTCTGCGGGTGACATTCTCTGGGAAGCCCCGAATCGCGAGCCAACGAGGACATTGTTAGAAACCGGCATATTGGCGAATATTTTTACCGTTTGGAAAGTCCTGGCGATTCCCAGCCGGCAGATTTTATAGGGTTTCATCCCGGTGATATTTTGTCCTTTGAATTTTATAATGCCGGGTTTGGGCACAAGAGCTGCCGATATTAAATTGAAGAGGGTCGTCTTGCCGGCGCCGTTAGGGCCGATGAGTCCGAGCACCTCACCCTCCTCAACAGTAAAGTCGACATCGGCTACGGCGGATAAGCCGCCGAAATACTTGGTAACCCCCTCACCCTCAAGTATTCGCACTTTTTCCTCCCGGCATTCGTCTCCATAATTTTTGTATCAGACCTGAAATCCCCTGGGGCAGGTATAATATCGCTACTACCATAATAATACCAAAAATGAGCATGTAGTAGTAAGGGAACTTGGTTAACAATAGCTCTTCCAGATAGGCGAAGGCAGTCGCCCCTAGGATGGGGCCGTATAGTTGTCCCATGCCGCCGAAAATCGCCATCAGGACGGGCATGAAGGAAAAGAACACGTTAAACGCAATCATCGGGTCTATGTATGTCCACCGGGTTGCCATAATAGCACCGGCGGCCCCCATGAAGAAGGCGCTGATACCAAAGGTAACCACCTTTAGCAAGGTGACGTTGACACCGGAATGTGCGGCGGCCTCTTCCTGCTCGCCGATGCTCTGCAGGGCTAAACCGTATTTTGAACGCTTGATTAAGTAAGCGGTGATTAACAATACCACAAATATACCCAGCATTATTAAATAGATTGTCTCATTGTCGATAAGGATGACGAATCTCCCGCGTGTCCCGGTAAATTTAATTTCGTACCAGAGAAGGGAATGCTTTATCAGCTCGACAAGGCCCAAAGTGAACATGGCGAAATAGATGCCTTTCAGGCGAAGGGTCAGCGAGCCGACGAGCGCGGCCACGCAAAAACTGATAAGGCCGCCCAGAATAACTACTATAATTATTGGCATCTGGCCGCCCAGAATCGCAGAGGTATAAATACCGATGCCGAAGAATGCCGCCGGCGCCAGAGATAAATAGCCGGTCGAGCCGGAGAAAATCGTCCAGCTTACCGTCAGGACGACATACATGAGGATGCTCGTTATCAGAACGACGGTATATAGATTGACATAAAGCGGCAGCGCGAACAGCAGAGCTAATACCAGGACTATAATTCCCGGGGTAATAAATTTTTTAGTATTTATTCCTGATATGTCCATTCTCTTATTTACCCATGATACCTTTCGGTCTTACCAGTAACAGAACGACAAAAATCACATAATAAGCAGCGAGCGCTAGCCCCGGCTCGAAATAGGTGACGATGCTGCCGATAACGCCGAGTATAAAACCGCCGATAAAGCTGCCGGGGATACTGCCTAAGCCGCCCAGAGCCACCACGATGATGGCAATAATGGTGTATTCAAGGCCCATTGCCGCATTTACAGGATAGCTAACGCTGATAAGGACTCCCGCTATGCCGGCCATGGCGGCGCCGAAACCGAAACATATTGCCAGTACTTGGTTGATATTAACGCCCATAAGTCCGGCGGTTGGCGAGTCCGAAGCCGCTGCCCTGATGGCCTTGCCCATGCGTGTGCGGGCTAAAAAGATATAAAAGGCTATGCCTATGGCCACCGAAAAACCGAGGGTTACCAGGCGGTTGGCGCCGAAAAGCGCGCCGCCTATATCGACGGGGAAGGCTAAATAGGAATAGCCGCGGTATTCCGGCCCCCAGAGCTTGAAAGCGATGTTCTGTATGATGAAGATAAGGCCGAATGATGCCAGCATTGAGTTGCTTTCGAAGATGCCTGTGGTTTCTGAAGATAGTCCGATTTTCTTGTATAAGGTGCGGTGCAGGCCGTACCCCAGAAGAAAGGCAATCGGCCCGCAGACAATGATACCGATAAGCGGGTTGATGCCGAATACCGTATATAGCGACCAGGTAGTCAGGCCGCCAAGCATAATAAACTCGCCGTGGGAAACGTTCATTACCTTGGCGACACCGTATTGAAGACTCAACCCCATAGCAATCAGGGCGTAAAGGCCTCCAAGCAACAAACCGGCGATTAAAACATCAAGAATGGTTACAAACATGTTTACTTTCCGCTAGCACTAATCACAATAGGAGGCTGCCTGAAGGCATAGGGCACGTCTTTCAGTAAATTATATACCCTTCAGACAGCCTGCCTATTCGGGTTCTACTCAAACTCTATATTCTACTATTCTTTACCTTGTCTGGTCTAGGGTTTAAGGAGCGGGCCATGCCGGCTTGGGGTAGACCAACGGAGAGGTTGCTTTATCCGCAGGTCCGACTACCTCAAATATGCCGTTTTGCCACTGGCCGACTTCACCAGGATGGGATTCCTTGGCCATGAGACCCTTGGTGAAGAAAGTATCGCCAAGGATAGTATCGAAGTGCGAATTTGTGACGACATCCTTCAATTTTGTCTGGTCAAGACCGGCTACCTCAACAGCCTGTTTCCAGAACTCGTAGGCGCCCCAGTACAGAGGATGGCCCCACCAGTCGTTCGCATCTTCCGGTAGGTCTTCATAAAGCATATCGGCAAACGCAGCCAGTTCAGGGGAAGACCCGCGAGCGAAGGTGGTCCAGCCTACAACTCCCTCGACACATGGCCCGAAAGCGGTATGGAAGAAACCGAAGTTGACGCCGGGGCCGCCCAGCCAGAGCTTGGGATTATAGCCGAGTTCCATCGACGTGCCGATAGCCGGCATAACCTGGTCCGGATAGCAGAACGCGAGGAAAGCATCGGCGTTGGATGCCTTGGCCTCTTTAATTACAGAGGACAGGTCTTTGATATCCGGCGGCACGCTCTTAACACCAAGGATATCGATGCCTTTCTTGCCTAATTCGATACCGGCAACACCGTTATACTCAATGCCGTGCAGGTCAGCGATATACATGATATAGGCCGACGTGGCGCCATTGGCTTCAAGTAGGTCGGCCAGCACGGGCACTTCATACCAGTCTGCGAAGCTCAAGCTGATAAATACGTAGGGCATGCTGGGCAGCATGTCTCTCAGGGAGGTGGCGCCGCCCTCGGCCGTTATCAGCACGTAATTGTGCTTGTTGGCTATAGGCGCCTGGGCGAAGAGGAAAGCGGTGCCTGAAGCCGGCCAGAGGAAATCGACCTTGTCTTCCAGTATCAGCTTTTCGGTATTCCTTACCATGAGCTGCATATCACTTTTATCATCGTAAATCTTCAGCTCGATGGGCAGTTTCTTGTCGAACTCGGGGATGTAGACGCCTCCTTCGGCGTTCACCTTTGCGACGAATTTATCATAAATCGGCTTGAACGCCGAGTCTCCGATAACCGCGTTCCAGCCGGAGAGCGGCCGGGACATTCCGACGACAATACTAGTTTTTTCGACTTCTTCAGTGCAGCCGGGAATCACGGTTAAAATAATGATCAAACAGATAACAATGGGTATCGCGAATTTACCTACCCTTTTCCACATTTTAAAACCTCCTGTTAATCCGTAGTAGACCTTGTGTAGTCTGCCTCACGTGTCTTCCATGCAATCACCTCCCTGATTATCAGCTTTCTATAAGAGATTGTGTTATATGCAATATATCACGGTAGTATTCAGATTTCAATATATAAAACTCCATGCGTATATAGGGAACTTTATACACAGGTCAAATTACCCCGGTTTACATAACTGTACTTTTTTTCATGCAACATATTAAATATTATGAAAATCAGCGTGACACCCCGATATGTAACGCTATTTTTATAAACGATTTTGCACAACTTTACAATAACCTTGTGATGGTTGTCAAGTGTCGTAGCTATAAATATAGGAGATATTTACGCAATAAGTAAAAAATCCGTGTCCCGGAGTCCGGCGCGACGCTATTAAAACAGGGTAAATATAAGGTTACAGGATATCCGGTCAGCGCTTTGCGGCGCTGCGTGTATAAGAGCAAGCGGAGAAACAGTAAGCGAGGTTTGTTTCAAAGAGAGGCAGTGGTAGCGCATGCGGGATTCGAACCCGCGATCTCCTCCTTGAGAGGGAGGTGTCCTAACCGCTAGACGAATGCGCCCCGGTTTTTCTGGCTGGGGAGGAAGGATTCGAACCTTCGCTTACGGATCCAGAGTCCGCTGTCCTACCACTAGACGACTCCCCAGCGACAGGTAAATTATAGCACCTCACACGATGCAGGACAACGTTCTCCGTATCCGTCAGCGAAGGTTCTAGCATGCTTACCACTCTGCTTACCACTCTATCACTAGCAGGACGCTTACCATGCCGAATCTGTGATAGATAAGAGTGACTTACCCCTAGCTCTTTAGCTATTTGTCTTAAAGAAACCATATACACCCCCTTTAATTTTTCTCCAAGCATATACCCGCTAACCTATATTTTCAAACAGGTTTGACATACTTTTCAATACCCCTGGCTATGGGAATTTCTAAATCCTAGAATGGTCGGAACGGGTCTAACCATATATAGAATTATGTCTTCTATTAAGCCCTTCGCACCTGTACTTACTGGCTACGAATTGACGAATATTAAGTTAGCTCTACAATCCAAATCCTGAGTGATAACCCCTCGCCCTTAATCTATGCCACACCGGACAAAACAAAGCCCCTCACATAAGCTACAACAAGCTAAGATACGTACCGTCTGCGCTGGCCTAGCCCACTTATTTGAGAGTCCCCCGACACCATCTATCTTGATAGTCAACTGTCCCTTTTTGGCTCTTCCACGCCTAGCGTTTAGACCATATCCCCAAATAATCGTTAAGTAGGGCATTTTCGTATCTGACGAAACAATACCTAACAAAGATTGTGCGCCCGTTGCGCAAACAAAATATTTCTTAAACGCAATGTTTATAGAGAGATGGGGCGGGGAGTTTAACCTTACGGATATGCAGATAGTCTAAGCGTGTCTGAAAGTTTTTCTCCTGAACCTGTGAAAAACTCATAGTCATCAGGATAGTAATATTGAAAATTTTCCTCGTCCTGAAAAGTTATAGATAAAGCAGCGAATTTCTCTGGGTAAAGTGTGCCTTCGTAAACAAGCTCTTCAAGTGTCAACTTTTTAGGTTCGCTGTATGATATTTTCAGCTTAATGCCATGAATTGGGATTAATCCAGAATTTTTAACATTTACCTGAAAACGATGATTTATAGCCCAATTCTCATAATCTTTAAGAGTCACTGTAAGCTCAGCTTTAAAAGTTCTTTCTGAGACTATAATAATCTTAGCTTTAGGAGTATATCTTTCTATTGAGATTATTTCACAAAGGTCTAATTTCTCAAAATATTCAGCCTCTAAAAACAAATCACATTTAGATACCTCGTCTTTTTCATATATTATCCAGATAGTCTCAGACGGCTCAACTTTCTCGTCCGGTAATTTTGTTCTGCTCTCTTCTGAACCCCAGATAGTAAATTCCCACTTGCCATTTCCTATGTAACGAGAGAAGCGAGAACTCTGGTCAAATTGGTCTATCTTATAGTTTGAAGGTAACCTGGAAGCAAGTTTGGAATAAACAATTGCAGATACTTCCTCGTCTGAGAATCTAGGTTCGTCAATGTCTTGTATTATAGTTTCATTGGCTGAGGGTCCAGGCGAGGAAATGTTATCTGCTTGGGGTTGGGGTTCCTTCTCCCCATCCGTACCATTACAGGAAGGCTGAATAAATGCGACTATAATAACGGCGATAAAAAGACACGCTATGAATAAAACAAAAACCTTCAGCTTCATTTGATTTATATAACCCCATTTTCCCATATCCTTTTTATACACCCCTTTAACGCCCCTGTCAATGCTCAGGTGTGTTGTTGTACAGGGAATCTGGTACATCCGGCATAATTACGCTTGTTTCACTCCTCATTGATTCTGTCCAACCCTGTGTGATGGTTGCCCTAATGTTAGACCTCTTAATAGGGGGTACGTATAGGTGGTAATCTTTTCACCGTACTGCGCAGGGTCATTCACTCATAATTTAGAGATTTTAGCTTCAAAAATGGGAGGGTGTATAATAAAGGTATAGAGTTAAATAAATGAGCTAGATATAGTAGACTGTACTAAGGGAGAGGATAACAGAATATAGTATCTCATGGTTGACTTAGCCAGCCACCTCACTTTACCAGTGGCTAGGCCGTGATAGTCGCTAAGCAAACTCTTAGAAGTCCTGGCAAGACGATTCTTTACAGTCAACCGTAATAGGCTGTAAGGTGTCGTCTTTTTTAATATATGGAGGGAAAAGAATGAAATACTTGGAGAATGTGAAACTGACAATAGCGCAGGTAGCAGAGATAACGGGGTATTCAACTACCGCTTTGCGCCGGTGGGAAAAAGAAGGCAAGACACCCACCATAACTAAACGTCACAACCAGAGGGCATATACCTACAAGGATATACAGACCATTATGAGATTTATAGAGAGCAAGGAGGTAGCGGTATGAGACTTAAAAAGCCATATAAAAAAGATTGGTGAGTCAGCGCTGCGAACGTACAACTCACCAATCCCTTGCCCAGAGAGAAATTGACAGGTTTTCATCCTGACAACCCCCTCTATCTTTAAGTCAATCATCTATCTTCTTATTTGTCAATAGGTCAATTTCCCCTCTCAAAGCTAAACCCAAAATAAATATTATTAGATACACGTGTTTGTTTTTAGGAGATAAATTGGATATTACAGAGAATTCAAGAGATATTGTTTTACGATGTATAAACTGCGGTTCAGAGTTCATCTGGACTGCCGGAGAGCAAACCTACTACCACGAAAGAAACCTGCAACCCCCCAAGCATTGTTACCATTGTCGCCTGATACGCAGAGCATCAATCAAAAGGGGTGGCGACAGTGGGTAAATTCAGTAGTTTAGAACAATTCCTAAACCTATTCCCAGAGAAGCGGATAAAAACAAGGGACGGGTATAACGTTATCTGTCCTGCCCACAATGACAGAACCCCAAGCCTGAGCGTAAGCCTTAATGACAACAAGATACTTTTAGACTGTAAGGCTGGTTGCCCGACACCCTCAGTCCTGGAAGCCCTGAAATTAACGGGGGCTGACTTATTCCTTAATAACGGGACACACGGTACAGCCGAAGTAGAATATGTCTATCGGAACTTAGACGGTACACCTAGATTTGTAATCAAGCGTTATTACGGTAAGAAGTTCTTGGCGTTCTTACCTAACGCACAACGGGCGGGGATAGGCGATACGCCTCATATCCTCTACCATGCCCCTGCTGTAATCAATGCCGTTAAAGGAAAAAAGCCTGTTTGGGTTGTAGAGGGCGAAAAAGACGCTGACTACTTACGAAGCATAGCAGGATTTTGTACCACCACGCCACCCTTTGGTTGTGAGGCTAAATGGGAACAATCCTACACCGACATGCTCAAGGGTGGAGATGTAGTAATAATCCCCGATACCGACCCGCCAGGACTTGAAAAAGGGCGTGCTATTGCAGAAGCGTTAAGTGGGGAAGCCTCTAGTGTAAAACTGTTAGCTCTCCCCAAAGGTAAGGATGTTTCCGAATATCTCGCTAACGGAAAGGGAAGCCTTGAGGAATTAGTAAACATCTACAATGATACCCCTGAATATTCTCCCTTTAACGTTAATACTAGTACATATACGAAGTATATAGCCGTGACAGACCCCGTTTTAGCCTCAAAGCGTGACAATAGCGTGACAGATTCCGTGACAAGTGAGACTAAACTGCGTGACAGGATAATTGAGCTATTAAAATCCTCAACAGGATGGGTGTCTTATGGCGATATAGACAGGGAGTTAGGGTTAGATGCCAATGACAGGGTTAATCGCAGACAGATAATCAAGCGAGAAAAAAAGGGAGTTATAGAACATCACCCCACCAATGACAAGTTGATCAGGTTTATCAATACAGAAGTTCGCAAGATAGACTTTAAGAGAGTAGGCAAGCGTACACCTCTGGATATTAAGTTCCCATTCGGTATAGAGAAATTCTGCAATATCTACAGTAAGAATCTAATTGTCGTTTCGGGAAGTCCGAACTCAGGTAAAACGGGGCTGCTACTCAATTTCATAAGGCTGAATATGCGCAACTTCCCTATCTTCTACCAGAGTTCCGAAATGGGAGATGTAGAGCTGGCAGAACGATTATCACTATTCCCCGACATTAATATACAGGATTGGAACTTTGAGGCCGAAGAACGAATGAAGGACTTGGCAGACGTTACCAGACCGGATGCAGTAAACATCTATGACTACATGGTACTCACGGAAAATGTGTATTTGGTAGCGGATAAACTTGATGCTATACAGGCCAAACTAGGTACTGGAATAGGGATTATTGCAATTCAGAAAAAGCTAGGCGCAAAACTTGGTAGAGGGCAGGAATACGGATTAGAGAGGCCACGACTCTACCTTAGTCTTGATAAACCAATCGGTGCGCAAGAAGCGAAAATAGAAATCATTAAGGCTAAGAACTGGAAAGACCCTGAAGTCAACCCCGATGGCTATAAATTAAACTTCAGTATCACTCACGGATGCAGATTTACAGCTGATGCTATGGGATGGGCTAAAGGACAATGAAAAGAATCAAAGTTAAGACTCTGTGGCGCGGGCAAATCGGGGTCAGGGATAAACTTGTGGACGAAGCCAGGGGGAAGGGTGAGGGTATTACGTTCCTTCACAATAACGAAACCATGCAGATAAAGGCTGATGATATTCCAGTCAAGATTGTAGGGAGAAGCGAGAAACCTTTTAATGACCGCTTTAGCAGGGATAAGCATTACTTAATCTACTTTGATTGGTGTCCGGATGCAGCGCAGGAGAGGCTATGTTGACAGAAAGACCAACGAAACAGTGTAAAGAATGTGTTATTAAGGCTCAGGTGTATGCCCTGGATATCGGTGCTCCGGTGGGGGTTTCTGTTAAGGGCGAGCCTCAATATTTACTAATCCCGCAGAATGAGGGGGCAAGTAAGTGACGGAAGTTGTTGACGCTTATGCGACACTGGCCTATAAAGCCACTATCAAACTTGCATCCTTGAATCCTAAGTCTCAGGGTAAGCAGTACCACCATAACACGCCTTGTGAACTTGGCAGAGCGATAGATGAACTCAACGTTGCAAAGAAACACGCAGTGGGAAATAGGTTTATAGATATAGGCTGCGGGATAGGTAATGTCATGGCCTTAGCTGAAGGTCTCGGAATGGAGGTTTTCGGTATTGAGATAGATAAAAGAACGCTCCGGTATGCAATTTATCCCGTTGTTAAAAACAGTTATTTGTCCACGCTTTTTGAATTACAATCGGGGCTGATATTCCTTAACGATGCGCTTAAATTGACATCCTTAAAGGGGTTCAGTATAGTCTATTCCTTTTCTCCCTTTTTAGACCCTGAGCTTGAAGTCGCACTTGAGCGTCATCTTAAAAGTCTCATGGGCGTTGGTACCGTATATATATGCAACTTCCGCCAGGATGATATGGACGGGTTCAAAGAGATAGACAAAGATGTTTGGAGAAAAGAAAAGTGAGTAAAAAGTTAGATTTTGAAATCTGGGGGAGATAGTAAATGACAGATGCTAGATTAGGTTTATTCTTTATAATGTGGTTTTTAGTCTGGGTAGGAAGTGTAAATCTTATATACGGGAGTTAGAAATGAGTGAACAAAAAGCGGATTACTGGGACGAAACAGGGCAGATATTCTTTACTGGAGGGCATGGATACGGGATAACCCCCGAACTGGTAAACATCTGTCTGGGTGTAGAGAGTGAAATTCTGGCATATCTTAACGGCGGAAGTGTGCCGGATAACATATCAGAGAGTGCCGTAGAGGAATTAAACAGAGTAAAAGAACTTAAAGGAGAGAAGCAAAATGAACGAACAGCAGAAATTAAGCGACCAAGTAATATCAGAAGTAAACCTGCTAGAACTTTTAAACGTAGAGCAGCCAGTCTTAGACAACCTAAGACGAGAAAAAAACTTCCCGTGCATTAGGTTGAATAATCGTTCAAGGGTTTATATGACCGATAAAGTCCTTGAATGGTTGAAACAAAAATAGATACGGATAAAAGCAACCCGTGACCTCCGCCAAGAGCGTCTAATATGAACTCTTAGACCACTGATACGGACTCTTAGACCACTGATATGAAGGGTGTTTTTAATATGTGTACTATTTCATGGTCAACGGTAAAAAACAATATAAAAGAGAGGTAATTTGACCTTACTTTAAATCCCTGTAATGCTTTAGGCAATCATCAAAAGTGATAGATTGCGTATATCTTAAAACCATTGATAAATCAGACCACCCACCTAAATGCATAATGTCTAAGGTGGACAGACCCTTACGATGTAGATTGCAGGCAAAGCCACGTCTGAATGAATGAGGATTACATTTAATCCCCGTCCTGTATCCCAGTGATTTTAACATCTTTTGTATTCCGTACTGGTTGATACCCCAGATATTATCCTTGTGGTGTCCGTTCCCTCTTAGATATGCCCTGAGTAAAACAGCCGTTTTCTCCGCGAACGGTGCTCTACGTTGTTTGTTACCCTTGCCCGTAATGATAAGAGTGAGGGTATCCCAATCTATATCTGTAACCTTAATACCCGTTATCTCCGAGAGCCTCATGCCACTATCGGCCAGTAACCCGATGATACATTTATCCCGCAGATTGTCTACACTATTGAGAAGCGTATCTATGTCCTTCTCGGTAAGGCTCGGTAGTATTCTCTTACCCACCTTCGGGGATTCAACAAGTAACATCGGATTATCTTTGAGATTGTAGCCTGACCTCGGGGAATACAGCCAGTTATAGAAAGCCCTGAGTGCTCTGTAATAAGCGTGCTTACCGCCATCTGTACACCTGAGAGAGGTTAAGAAGTCCGTAATGTCTTGCCCCGTTATATTAAGCCCGATAACAAAGCCAGAATGATTAAGATATCCCTTGTAGAATTTGGTGGTTTTAGGTGATAACCCCTGCCTGCGGGATTTAATGAATTTGCTTACCAGTTCGTGTGGAGAATCATATCCAGAGTCCGCTGTCCTACCACTAGACGACTCCCCAGCGACGCCTAAATTATAGCATGAAGCCGTAGAGGAGACAATAATCATGCTGATTTGACACTCCGGCGATAACAGGTTATTTTTATTACATGAAGGAGTTATCCCGTGCCTGATATAGCCGAATTACAGGAAACGCTGGGCGTCGCTTTCAAAAAGCTTTCCCTGCTGGAGCAGGCGCTGGTGCACAGCTCGTACGTCAATGAAAATCCAGCCCATGTTTCCGGTCATAACGAGAGGCTGGAGTTCCTTGGGGATGCCGTGCTGGGCTTCATCGTTGCGGATAAGCTGTACCGGGACTTCCCCGACATCACCGAGGGGGAGATGACCAGGCTGCGGGCGGCGGTGGTGCGCCGGGATGCGCTGGCTCGCGTGGCAAGGGCTATCAGGCTGGGCGATTTTCTTTACATGGGTAAGGGGGAGGGGGCCAGCGGGGGGCGGAGCAAGACCCCCAACCTGGCGGGGGCGCTGGAGGCGGTGATTGCCGCCGTTTATATTGACCGGGGCGTAAAAGTCACCGGGGATATGGTGATACGATTACTCGATGATGAATGGAAAGGGGCCATCAGCCGGGGCACGGGCGCCGATTATAAGTCGAAGCTGCAGGAGCTATCGCAGGTAAGGTTTCAACTAACGCCCGTCTACCGTCTCGTGACGGAGGAGGGGCCGGACCACGACAAGACATTTACGATTGAGGTGACGGTGAGCGGCGATGTCATGGGCAGGGGCACCGGCAAGAGCAAGAAACTGGCCGAGACCGAGGCTGCCCGAGCGGCACTGAAAAAGCTCTAGAGGGACTTTACGGGATAGATTCTATTTGCTAAACTACTTTTAAGAGTACCTCTCTGGTACGTTAGCGAGGTGTTATTATGGGTAGGCGAGATTACAGGCATAGAGAAACAAAAAAACAGAAAAAAGACCCCAAGAAGCTGCCCCAAATTACCATCACGACGGCACCGGCCAATGTTGAGGTAATCAAGAAGGGGAAGAAGGAGGAGGAAGAGGCATAGCCTGACATCTGGAAGAGACGGGGGTGGTTGATGATGGCTGACCTGGCCTCACTTCAGGCAACGGTGCACGGTCGTGTGCAGGGAGTTTTCTTCCGTGCCTTCGTCGAGAGACGTGCGGAGGCGTTAAAGCTGACCGGCTATGTACGCAACCTCTACGACGGCACGGTGGAGGTAAGGGCGGAAGGTGAAAGACAGCAGCTGGAGAAACTGCTGGAATACCTCAAAGAGGGTTACCGTCCTGCGAGGGTTGAGAATGTCGTCACCAACTGGGGAGAATTTACCGGGGATTATTCAGGGTTTAGTGTCAGGTATTAGAACGGCATTGAAGCCTTTAGATTGATTAAGCCTCGAGCCCTACCTTGGCCGATTTTATAAGGTCCAGGTAGCCGATCTTCAGTCCCAGCGCATCGGCGACTTCGCGGTCGACCTCGTAAGGCTCGTTTACGAATGTCTTATCGTATTCCTCTATTTCTCCTTCGGAGGGGTCTTCCCTGACGGCGAATTTCTGCCTGGCTTCGACTATCCCCAGGTCGAATGGCAGTGTGAAATAGAGGTCGGCCAGCACTTTATCGATTCCCAGGCTGTAGAGGTTCTCCCAGCCGCCTCCATTGTCGCCGTTGTACTTACTGCTCGGCAGCAGGGAGAGCAGGTTCATGATGGTGAAACTGCCGGTGCCGTTATACGTTTTCAGCGGCGCGACCGTTATCAGGTAGTCGCTGGAAAGAATGACGTTGGGTACCCAGAATGTCGGCATGGCGAACGGTTTGGGCAGGGGATTATCCACCTCGACGAATATGCAGTCCTTGACGTCCAGCGTGAGCACCCGCGGGAAATTATACCCGAGCGCCTGGTATATCGGGCGGGTGGGGACGCCGCCGGGGGTGCCCTCCAGCAGGAGAATATCGGCATCGCTGACCCGCCGGATACTGGCTATGATGGAAGCCAGCATATCGGCGCTGGTGGTCACCGGGTAGGGCAGTGGGTAGGAGGCGGCGGGTTTAATGAGGACGCGCCGCGCTCGGGCCACTACCGACGGCACTCTAAAAACAAAATCCGAGGTTTCAAATATCAATTCTTCCTCCTCAAAGAAATGTGCAGACTTTTAATTTCGTTATTGCCTTGAGGAACGGGTAACATGGCAAACAGGGTGCGTACCAGCAGGTCCTGGAGTGATGGATTAACAGGTATATTAGCACCGTTAACAATCAAGTTAATATCATTTTCCTTTTGTCCGTTGTTTATTATATTTTCAATAAGGTTGGCTATTCCTGTTGTATCGTCCCGGGAGAATTGCGGCACTTTAACGTCCGCCGGCTCATCTGTGACCACCGCCAGCAGCTGTTGGGGGTCGGTCAGTAGTTCCTTGCCCTGCTCGCTGCGGTGGACTTCGATTTTAGGGTAGTTGCTGCCCTTGAAGCCTTCCGTCAGGATGATATCGAAGTCCCAGAGAACGAAACTGGATATCTCCCGGGGGTCGAAGTAATTCTCGGTCCGTCGGTAGATGGCCAGGTGGTCCAGGGAGTTGATGGCCGATATTTCGCTGCCCGCTATGGTGAAGCGCCAGGTGTCCTTGCTGGCCGTATCGAGGTCATTGGCATGGTGCGAGTGCTTGACGATGGCCACTTTGTGACCACGCCGTTTCAGCTCGGCGATGAGACTCTCCAGCAGGGTCGTCTTGCCGGAATGCGATTTTCCTACGATAGAAATAATCGAATGCATATAATAATAACCGTTCGGCTAAATGTTTACTTCTTCGTTCCAGTCCAGCATCAATGCCTGGACGGTTTCGCCTTTATTTACAATTTTCCTGTCTTCTGAAATAATTACCAGTCCGTTGGCCAGGCTCATGGAAGTCAGGATTCCCGAGCTCTGTGAGCCGGTGAGTCTGGCGTAGTAATGGCCGTTACGCCGTTCGATAATAGCCCTGTCGTAGAGGCGGCGTCCGGCGTTGTTCGTGATGCTATCTTCCATTATCGCTTCCACGGTGGGCCTGGCGAAGTTCTTTTTCCCCATCATCTTCAGCAGCGCCGGCCGGACGAACAGCTCGAAGCTTACCATGCAGCTGACGGCATTACCGGGTAAGCCCAGGTGCGGTATCGTCTTGTTTTTACCCTTAATCTTGCCGAAAGCCAGGGGTTTCCCCGGTTTGACCCGTACTTTCCAGAAAACCATTTCACCATCTCTGGCAATGATATCCTTGACTATATCGTAATCGCCCATGGAGACGCCGCCGGTAGTCAGCAGCATATCGGCGTCCTGCGCCTGTTTTAGCTTACTGAGCAGTTCCTCCTCATCGTCCCGGGCTATCCCCAGCATTTTGGGAATGAACCCGTAGCGTTTTACCAGACTGGCGATGCTGTAACCGTTGCTGTTGTGTATTTTGCCTTCCGGCAGGGGTTTATCTACTTCCACGAGTTCGTTGCCGGTAGATAGAATTGCCACCACCGGGCGGCGGATGACTTTCACCTTTCCGTATCCCAGTGAAGCCATCAGGCCGATTTCGGAGGGTCTGATGACGGTGCCCTTCTTCAGAGCTATAGCGCCCCTGGCAATATCTTCTCCCGCTCTCCTGATATTAAGACCGGGACTGGCTTCTGAAAGGATGCTTACATGGGTAATCGGCTGGCCGGGAGCTGATTCCTTACGTTTTTCATCGTCGGTATTCTCGAACTGAACGACGCTGTCGGCGCCTCCGGGGACGGGTGCTCCGGTCATGATGCGTATTGCCGTGCCGGGTACTACCTCTTTCCTGGAAACGGAGCCTGCTATGACCGTATCGATGACGCGCAGCGATACGGGTGTTTTTTCGCTGGCCCCGCTTGTATCCCGGGATATGACGGCATAGCCGTCCATGGCGGAATTATCCAGGGGGGGTACGTTAATTTCCGATTTTATATCCTCGGCGAGGACCTGCCCCAGCGATTCCAGAATAGGGACTGTCTCTTCTTCGAGGGTTTCTACTTCACCAAGTATCTTTTGAAGTGCTTCTTCAACGCTTAACATTAATCGGCGGTTCCTCCGGCAATCTTTCTGGCCATATCCAGGTCTTCTTTCGTATTAATATTAAAATAGCTGCGGCGCTGCGGGTCGAACCTGTCGATTTCCCCGGCACCTATATATTTCACTTTGACATAATTAAAAAGTTCTATGATAACCTTCTTACCCTGTCCGAGTATGGTCTCGATAGGGGCGATGCAATTTTTTGAATAAACGGCATGGAGCGGTTCGCAATAATCATTGACTTTCGGCAGTGTAAAATCGAAACCATCCGAAACCTCTATCATATAACGCAGCAATGACTCGTTTAAGAAAGGCATGTCCGCAGCGACGACAAGGTTATAAAATGAACCCGATACTTTTAGTCCGGTGTAAATACCGCCCAGAGAACCCTGTCCGGGGAATATATCCGATACTATTTTAATTTTCGGGTGGCCCGAAAGCGGTGCGAAGGTTCTCTCTTTCGCCGTGACGATTACTATTTCTCTACTCAATGAATCTATGCGGGATACTACCTGTTCGAGTAGACTTTTATTACCAACCCTTTCTAAAACCTTGTCATAACCGAAACGTAAACTTTTTCCACCTGCAAGAATAATTGAGCTTATATCCAATGTGAACGCCTGTTTTTGGTGAAACCTCACCCCCCATATATAATACTACCACAGGGAGTCAATATCCTCTAGGGGAATGGAAAATATTTTAGGGTTAATTCAATAAAAAACCCGGTGGAGGGGAGTTCCGGGCGGTCAGCGCAGAAACCTGACGGACGGTAATTCCCAGTCGGTGTTGTCAATGATAATGTCGGCCACCTTCCGGGGCGGATGCTCATCCAGGTATTTCGCCTGTGCCGGCAGGTATTTAACGTCGTATTTTTTTATATCTGCTTCTGAATCTCTTATAATAGCCCGTCTTTTACTTTCCTCTAAAGGTATATCAAGAAAAATTTTATAATCTATGTACGGTACTAGTTTCTCTCTAAAAAGAAAGACCCCCTCAACAATTACTATTGTGTTCTGGTCGATATTGAATGTTCTGTTGAGTTCGTATTCATCTGTATTCAAGTCTAGTGCTGTGTAATTTAGAGATAACGGTCTCCTCTCTTTTATCGGAGATAGTAGTTTCTTAACAATCAGATTAGTGTTAAAACTTTTATTGTAGTAATTATCGGCCTGGTCCTTACCGGCGTACCGGATTGCTTTAGGATTATGAAAATCATCTATCTGTATTAGCTGGGTCTGATATCCTTTGGTGTTAAGGTAATCTTCCAGCGACTCTGCGAATTTTGTTTTCCCCGCCCCGTCAATCCCATTTATTCCTATAACGAAGGCTTTATCCTTTTGCTTTATCTTCTCTACCTCTTTGATGATTCTTTGGAATATAGGCAATTTTCTGTCGAAAATAGCCAGCAGGTCGGCAAATTTATTGATGGTGACGTCCGCCTGCTCGGGTTCATTCCCGCCGTAACCGAAGAGGACGCCGACGGATAGAGAGTCGGTCTCGCGGGCGGCATCGATATCGTGAAATCTGTCACCGACCACGGCGGCGGCCTGACCGCCGAATTTTTCTTTAATCTTTCTTACCAGCTCGGGCTTGGTCAGGTCATTCTCGTGGACGCACTCGGCGTAGTCGAAACAGCCCGGGATATTTAATGCCGATGTGACAATATCGAAATAGAAGGCGGAGGCGTTGCTGTATAAGGCTAGCCTGTAGCCTCTTTTCCTGAGTGTTTCCAGGGTTTCCCTGACCCCCGGGAAGGTCTGCGCCATTTCCTGGAACGTATCTTTATCTTCTTCACGTACTTTTTCCCTGACCTCCGCTGGCGTTAAGTGGCTCCCGGGTGGCGTGATGAACTGGTACAGTCCGCTGCCCGGTGCTGACGCTGACGGTTGTCCCAGGAATTGATTAATGTCTTGAGCGCTGAAGTTGACCGGCCAGTTCAGCTTCGCAAAGGCACGCTTTATCGAATCGTAAACGATTTCCAGAGAGGGGATAATCGTCCCGTCCGTATCGAAGATAATAAGGTTGACGTCGTTGGGGTTTATCATCAATATGCGCCGAGATTTAGAGAGCCGGTTTCAAGACCATAATCCGGGGGCCGGTAGGAAGGTCGGCCACGGAAAATTCTACTTCATTGCCGTCAACCTGGGTCACGTCGGTCTTGTTCTTGATAAATTCATCCACGCCGCCGATGGGGAAGGCGCACTTATCGTTCTTATAGTGCATGGGGATGATTACGCGTGTCCTGACCTGTTCGCAGACTTCCCAGGCAGTCCTGGCGTCGATGGTAAAGTATCCCCCCACCGGGACAAGCAGCACGTGCACTTTGCCTACCTCCACGACCTGATTGTCCGTGAGTAAGTGGCCGAGGTCGCCGAGGTGGACCATGCGCACGCCGTCGACCTGGAAGCAGAATACCGTGTTCTTGCCCCTCTCGCTGCCGCCTTTATCATCGTGAGCGGTGGTAATGGCCTTGAACAGTATGCCTTTGACTTCGGCGCTGTCCCTGACAACCCGGGGATTCCCCTTGACCGCTCCCGTGTTATTATGGTCGCCGTGGTCGTGGCTAACCGTCACGATGTCCGCCGTCTCGTTTATCTCGCCGTATTTCAGACCTTCGCTGGTCTCATAGGGGTCGGTGATAATCTTCGTACCGTTATCCGATGTAATGAGAAAGGCGGCGTGTCCCAACCATTTTATCTTCATGTTGCTCCTCCTTATAGTTCAACTTTATTTATTTTTTATCATAGTAAGGATTAGTTTTACCAGAGTCCGCACGGGCACGCCGGTGGCACCTTTGACGATGTACCCCTTTTCTTTATCGGTTAAGTAAGTACCGGCGATATCCAGGTGTACCCAGGGGCTGCCGTTAACGAACTCGGCCAGGAACTTGGCGGCGGTGATAGCTCCCCCGTACCTGCCGCCTATATTTTTAATATCGGCTATATCGCTTTTTATTTGCTCTCTGTATTCGTCGTACATCGGCAGCTGCCAGATAAGCTCGCCGGTCTTATTACCGGCGGCAATTACTTTATTGGCGAGCGCCTGGTTATTGGCGAAAACCCCGGTACAGATGTCCCCCAGGGCGACCATGCAGGCGCCGGTGAGGGTCGCCACGTCGATGATATTTTTAGCGCCGAGTTTCCTGGCGTAGCTCAAGGCATCGGCGAGAATCAGGCGTCCTTCGGCATCCGTGTTAAGGACCTCGATGGTCTTGCCGTTCATAGCCCTGATAATGTCCCCCGGTTTTAAGGCCGAACCGCTAGGCAGGTTTTCCGTGGCGGGAACGAGCGCTGTAACATTAATCTTCGGTTTAATCCGGGCAATGGCAATCAGCGTCGCCAGTACGGAAGCGCCTCCGGCCATGTCTCCCTTCATCTCTCCCATTCTATCCGAGGGCTTGATGGAAATGCCGCCCGAATCGAAGGTGATGCCCTTGCCGACCAGGGCGATATCGATTTCATCGGAGTCTTTTCCCTTATAGGAAAGGATGATAAATTTGGGGGGCTGCTGGCTCCCCTGCGATACGCCGAGCAGGCCTCCCATGCCGAGTTCGGCCATTTTGTCTTTATCGAGAACTTCGAATTTCAGTCCGTACTTTTCAGACAGCTGCCGGGCGGATTCGGCCATGTGGGTGGGGGTCATGTTGTTGCCCGGCTCATTGACCATGTCCCTGGCCCAGTTGGCGGCTTCCGCCAGTACCCGGCCCCTTTCAATGGCTTTGGTCAGCGCCGCTCTGGGCCGGCCGGTAATGATAAGCTCTTTAATTTCACCGGAGTTGTTTTCCTTTTTGGTGATATAGCGCCGGAAAGTGTAGAGTCCTAGCAAAGCGCCCTCGGTCACGGCCTGGACTGAATTTTCAGGTTTTATGTCCTTTATTCCGGCTCCCTGCGCGCCGGTAGCCACACTGGTTACGCCCTTTCTCCGCAGGTAGCGGCAGGTCTCGGCGACGGCCCCGCGTACCTTGTCGACGGTAAGCCCCCTTTTCTTGCCGAGGCCGACCACGGCGATGCGACCTGCCGGGATTGCGGCCGGACCGTACAGTAAAGTAATTTCGTTGGGCTTGCCCTTTATTTCTTTCTGCTTTATCAGTCTGGAGATGGCTCCATCCAGAACTCTGTCCGCGGCGGCGGCATCGCCTTCCGGTTGCTTCATCCCCTCGAAGTGGTTGACTATTATAGCGTCGGCCTTGATATCGGTAAGGTTGGCGGTTACGGCTTTTATGTTCATTCTGAATCTCCTTTCCCCGGTAAATCGCTCTCAAGGTTTTTCCGGGAAGCCTGTTAACAATCAGGCGTATCTATCCCCTAGATTATAGAATGTTTTGGACTGTTTGGCTAGACGGCGGGTAAGGGACTAAATGCCCGGTTATTCACCGTAATAAGCCACGCCGATAAGTCCTGGCCCGGTGTGAACACCCATGACCGGCGTGAATTCGGTAATGAATATATCGCGGCATTCGAACTGCGAGGCAATTTTATCTTTGAGGGTTGTCGCTTCTGCCGGGGAATCGGCGTGCATGACGGCGACGTGCAGCTGCTGACCTTTGACCACCGACGACTCTACCAGCTTCAACATGCGCTTCATGGCGCTTTTCATGGTCCTGGGGAGCGCCACGGTGTGGGCGTCGCTGTGATTGAGGGCGAAAATGGGCTTGATGCTTAGAATAGAATTAACGAGGGCGGCGGCCTGCGGGACACGGCCGCTTCTAACTAGATATGTAAGAGTGTCGAGGGTGGCGTATAAATTTACCTTTGAACTGACATTGTCGGCGGCTTTCTTGACCTCCTCCAGGGGTTTGTCCTGCGAGGCAGCCTTGGCGGCGGCCAGAGCCACCAGACCCTGCCCGGCGGCGGCGGTGGTGCATTCCATAACATCGATAGCCATATTCCGGAGAGTGCTTTTCGCCGTGGTCCTGGCTACCAGAGCCGAATCGTACATGGCGCTGAACCTGGCTGGTTCGGTAATACAGAGGATACTCTCCGCTCTTTTGCTGGCGCGCCGGTAAGCCTCCAGGTAAGGTTCGGGTGATGAACTGGAGGTGGTGGGTAAATTTTTTGACTGCCGCAGCAGTGAGTAGAACTCGGAGGGGGTGATATCTATCCCGTCGCGATAGGTCTTATCTCCCACGATTAGCTGTACCGGTATCACTTCGATATCGTACCGGGCTACCTGTTCCCGGGGGACACAGGCGGTGGTATCGGTAACGATGGCCACTCTCTTCATAATACTGTTACTGTTCGTTTTTCCTGGTCTGCCAGGGCGTATATTCCTTATCGATAATAAGGTTCTTTTTTACGTCTGATTTAGCCAACTCACGCTTGAGGTCGAACAAGGTACGGAGGCCGATAAACAACAGAAGCGCCAGGGCGCAGGCGATGTATAGGAAATCTTGACCGAATAGCCACTGCAGCAGCGGCACGAGGACCAGGGCGAAAAGGGCCAGCCTGACATTCCTGGTAACCCCGATGAGCGCTATTACGATAGCGGCGCTGATTAGCAGTTCCGCGGGGGTGAGCGCCACGAGCACGCCTAAGACGGTAGCCGCCCCCTTGCCTCCCCTGAACTTAAGGAAGACAGGCCAGTTATGCCCGACTACCGCTGCAAAGCCGGCGACGCAAACCCAGCCGACCGTGAGACCGAGCCAGCGGGCGATAAGCACGGCCAGGACGCCCTTGATGATATCCAGGGCCAGGACGCTCAAGCCGGACACCGGGCCTATCTGGCGCCAGGTATTTAAGGCGCCGACGTTGCCGCCGCCGACATCCCGGATATCGACGCCCCTTTTCAGGCGGGCGACGATGTAAGCGAAAGGTATGGAACCCAGCAAATAGCCTATAATTATGGCGGCGGCGATATTCAAAATGATATATTTCTCCTTCTAGTCCTCCGGATAAAAGGCTACGCCCACCGTCCCCGTACCGCAGGCATAACCCATGACCGGACTGAACTCGGATAGCCACAGCTCGACGCAGTTGAACTCGGAAGCTACCCGTTCCTTCAATTTTTCGGCTTCTTCCAGGGCGTAGGCATGCGTCACGGAAACATGAATCGGGCTATTACCCGCTTTATCTCTCATCATCTGGAGCATGCGCTCAATGCCATGTTTCCTGTTCCGGGCTACCCCGGTAAAGTGTACCACCCTGGAGACCGTAAGCAGCGGCTTGATATTGAGCACCGAGCCTATTTGAGAGGCTACCCTGGGTATTCGCCCGGAGCGGTAAACGTGTTTGATGGTCTCCAGAAAAACGATGGCGCTGACCTTGTCCCTGACCTCCTCGGCGGCGCGGGCGACTTCCGCCAGGTCTTTACCCTCGGCAGCGGCCCGGGCGGCGTTCAGGGCTATCAAGCCTTCGGAAGGGGTTGCCGTATATGAGTCCATTATCTCGATAGTAGTCTCAGGTAGCTCGGTACGGGCCAGCTCTCTGGCATCGCAGGCGGCATTATACATCATGCTCAATTTGGTCGAAACGGTGACGCATAAAATACTTTCCGCTTTCTGGCTGGCGCTGCGAAAAGCCTGGAGGCAGTCCTCCGGCGAAGCGGCCGAAGTCTTGAACGATGCGGGGTCGTCGAGGAATAGTTTATATGCTTCGCTGGGTGTAATATCCACCCAGTCCCTATAGAGCTTACCGCCGGCGTAAAAGTTGATGGGAATAATACCGATATCATACTCGTCAACCAGTTCGCTGGTGAGGCAGGAAATGCTATCCGTGACGATGGCTACTTTCTTCGTTGGATACCTCCCGGGCGTTAATATCCAGCTGTTTATTGCGATGTAGAGGCGGCTGTATGTCGGCGCCTCAAAGTTATTTTCCGACCGCTCTTAAGATAGTGTTCCAGCAGGGCGGGTACTAGGAGCACCCCCCACATTACCAGAATCAGCCCGAAGAAAGTGAATGTATTGAGCCGTCCTATCGTATAGTGCACTATCAATGTGACTGTCAGCAGCCCGGATGTGGCCAGCAGCCCGACTCTTAACCAGCGCTGGCGTAAACGGATGAACGCCGCAATAGTAAGCGCCAGGACTATAAAACTTAATCCTATCCAGGGAGCGAAGTAGTCCAGAAGCTGAAGGCTGTATTCCGTAAATCTCCCCGAAGATGAAACGGCAAGAAACCAGCCGATGATAACTGGCAGGGGGAGCAGCATCAGGGAGCTGAAAATCCAGTCTCGCTTATTAGTCTGAATGATGATGTGGAAGAGCCACCATAATGCCATCGGGAAGTATATAAGCAGCGCCAGAAATGACCATACTCTGGGGAGGTAGGGCAGTATAAGCCCCACTGCCAGTACCGGCAGCAGGGTATAGCCCAGCCAGGAAAAGACCCAGGTCGGTTTGCCGTGCCACCAGCCGTAGACGGTCGTGGCGAGGATAAGAAGCAGCACTATAGACAACCAGCCGGGATAATGCCACCAGTTAAGAGCAAATAGCAAACCGAAAAGGAGGTGGGGCAGGGAGGTCAGCAGGGTCTGCTTCCAGCTGCCCTGACTGCAGGCTTCGTATATCTGGCGGGCTACCAGTCTGGTACCGCCCATTTCCCCCAGGCAGGTTTTAAGCGCCTCTTCCGCGGTAAGGCCAGACTCCGTGAGCTCTTTGACTTTGTCCTCGATGTGCGCTTCAAGCTCACTCATAACGTCCGTCTCATCGGCATCTTCGAGCCTGGCGTTATGCTTTATACTCTCCAGGTATTGAATCAATTCCGGTGTCATTGATTGAACCTCTACGAGCCGGAAGGCCCTGGCTGGAGGATTAACTTGACGGCTGTTAAGAAGTCATGCCACTGGGATTTCTCCAGGACTAACTTGGCTTGTCCCCTGGCGGTAATGTAATAATATCGCCTCTGCCGTCCGTTCGGCAGCAACTGCCACCTGCCCGTGATTAGCCCCGATTTTTCCAGGCGGTGGAGGGCCGGATATAGGGTACCTTCTTTAAACTTAAAATAGCCCTGACTCCTGGCCGCCAGTTCCTTGACAATCTGATAGCCATACATCGGCTGCTGCTCAATCAGGCTAAGGAGCAGTGAGCTGGAACTGCCTTTAACCAGATCACGTCTTGGTACCACGCAAATCACCTCTTATGCAGAATTTACTTAGAGTTTCTATGTATGCAAATAATATCAGAGAATTACGGCCTTTGCAAGAGGTGGCAAATATTTATTTTTACAGGTTCTATTATGCACATTTATTAATAATATACACCGGTAGTGTATGCGGCGGACGACTTGAGGCGGAAATATTAAAATGCTATAGTACGGAAGAACATCTGCGGGGAAGTGCCGGAACTGGCAGACGGGCCAGACTTAGGATCTGGTGCAGCGATGCGTGGGGGTTCGAGTCCCCCCTTCCCCATTTTATTCTGATTCAATAGCGCACCGGCAATTCCAGCGGAGCAGATATCCTTCAGGATTGCCGGTCATATCAAATCCCCGCCTAATACAGCCAGCTCTGTATTTTAAAAGATAAGCTTCTGGCAAATTGCTCTTATTTTGTGCCTGCCATATTATGTAGCACTCCTCAAAAAGGCTTTTTGCCCATAATGGTTGATTTAAAAGTGGGTGCAAACATAATATGCCCAAACATAATCGGTTTATCCACCTTCTTAAAATCCAGAGGGCAATGCAGCACTCCCCCGGGGACATACACCCATGTGGTGGTGGTGATGATATGTGTTTCTGCTTCCTCACCCTCACCCATTACAAACTCGACCTCAGCCCCGAATTCTTTAAAATTCATCGGATCGCCGCCAATAAAATACAGGATTTCGGCGCAGGAATGTCTATGCCCTTCAGGTATCATTTTGAAGGCTCTATAAATGGGGCGCAGGACCTGTGTAAGAGGCTCATCCCACCCTTTTACGGGCTCCTCCTGACCAATCCCTATGTATACCGGCGCCTGAGGGTCAGAACCCGGGTGAATTATTCCCCAGGGTTCTTTTAAAAAATATTTTCCATATTTTGTTTCAGTCATTTTTATCTCCTTCCTTTATTTCCTCAGATAGTAATAATTACTCTTATTTAAACACGATATGGTCTCTAATTCAATTGGATCAATATATTATGTTGTCGTCAGAGGATCGAAAAATCGCCTGCTAATTCAACATTATGAGTAGATGTAAATCTGCTAAGTTGTTTATTCCGTTTGAGAAATCAAAGGTCTTGATAGAACAGCGGAGAAGAGAATATAATTGGGAACACCCAAGAAGCCTGCGACCGATACTACTGCTCCCATTATCAGGCTTGTCTTTGAAGCCATGCCTTCCAGCAGCTTATTCTTCTTAATGTGCTCCTTGGCAAGATCGAGTTCACGCCTTCTTTTTGGTAGATTATTACTAGTATTTTCCGTTCGGCTTCCAGTTCGCGCAACTGGTTTCCAAACTGGAGCACTTTTTGCATGTCACTAAAGCCATCAATAGCTTGCATTGCCAAGTCCGCTTCTCTGATTTACTTATGGAATGACTCAACATCTTGGATAAGCATGTCGATGGACTGCACATGACACAACGAATTGCTATAATTATCTTCGGTGGAAGTCACTGGCTTAAATTATAAGGCTGAAAGAAGCCACTTCGAAAGTTATACCTATTGATACCCCTTCCCCACCAGGAGACACCAAAACCCACAGAAAAACCGCATTGTATTCAGCACTGGCAGTTAAGTATCGTATTCTTCCTTCTTCGGGGCGCTTAGGGAACCCGGTCTTTTCTCTTCTACTCCCTTTTTCCCCTTCAGCTTAAAAGTGCGGTAATCCCGGTAAGATATTTTCTCGTTGGGGCGTCCCCAACCCAGTTCTTTCAAGGCATCGGCGACTTTCTGGAGCTTGGGCGCCATCTCCTGCATCCCCAGGCCCTTTAGATGCGGCGGGAGCTCCTTCCGCTCTTCAGGTTCCATCCTTAATAAATCGCAAATAGCCTCTACTGCCCAGCGTGCGCCTCTCACAGGCGGCGTCTGGTCGCGGCCTCCCTCGAAGTCAGGCGCGGTCATTCCGCATTTCTCCTTTTCATACAGAGCGAAAGTCATCTCCAGTATCCGGGCATCGGGGTCCATAAGGTCTAAAGCTCGCTGAACTCGATTGTAGCGGACTCGCAGGCAGTCTATGGCGCCGTAATCCTCCTCAAATCTATCAATTACGTATTCCACCGCGGGTAAGGATGAAGCGTAGTTAAGATTGCCGTTTTCCATTAATTCTTTGGTGGTGACGCCGACTACGTAACTTATGATAAAGGTAGAAGCGACAACCGCTCCGCAGGTGCCGACTCCCGTCATGGCGACGCCTCCGTGGAGTCCGATCATTCCCTGGGTCAGCATTTCCTGGATTTCAGGCGTAAACAGCTCAATATCCTCGGACCGGAAGGCGTCGCATATCGCCCCGAAAGTGGCCGGGGCGCAGGCCATGTATTTTGCCCCTACTTCGTCGGCAAGGTGCCCCGCCTTATCTATTATCCTTTCCTTTTGCGCTTCGTCTATCTCGATTTTGCCAATCATTATTACCTCCTTGTATTTCCTGAATTAATTACTCATCGTATTTTAATTTACATCCAGCGAACTTGTATTTGTGAGTGAATCAAGCCGGATATCGAAACGCAATAACACGGGTCTCTAAAAGATTATCCGCCGAGATATGCTCTTTTTACAATATCGCTAGACCTCATCGTAGCGATATCACCCTGGAGAACGACTCTTCCAACCTGTAGTGCATAACCTGTGCTGGCTACCCCGAGGGCTAGATGAACATTCTGCTCTACCAGAAGAACGCTAACCCCTCTCTTGTTGATATCCTTTACAACCTCACCCAGTTGTTCAATCACTATCGGAGCCAAACCTACTGAAGGCTCATCCATCAAGAGCAGCTTCGGTTTAGCCATTAAACCACGGCCGATAGCCAGCATCTGTTGTTCGCCCCCGCTTAAAGTCCCGGCTTTCTGATTACGCCTGTCCCGTAATATAGGAAAAAGCTTGTAGACCTCATCCAAATCATTGTTGATGCCAACTTTATCTTTGCGCAGACTGGCGCCAAGCTTGAGATTGCTCAAGACACTCAAATAGGGGAAAAGATGCCTGCCTTCAGGAATATGAACGATGTTCATTGCCACGATTTCGGTTGCGGTCTTCCCGTTTATCTTATTGCCTGAAAAGCGGATTTCCCCTGAGGTTATCGGCACCAATCCAGACAAAGCTCTCAAAATAGTGCTTTTACCGGCTCCATTGGCGCCGATAATGCTAACCACAGACCCTTCGGCAACTTCCAGCGAAACGTCTTCTATCGCCATGGATTTTCCATAGTGCACTGTAATATTTTCGACTTCAAGTAACACGTTCACCGCCAAAGTAAGCTCTAATTACCTCTTTGTTCTCCCGCACGTCTTTGGGCAGGCCTTCAGCAATTTTCTGCCCGAAGTCAATAACCACAACCCTTTCACATAAATCCAGGATTTTCATGTTATGTTCAACCAGTAAAATAGTAATTTTCTGTTGCTGCATTTTCTTAATGGCATCTAGGGTGAAGTCAATTTCACTCGGGTTCATCCCGGCTATAGGCTCATCCAGAATCAGTAATCTGGGTTTAACAGCCAGGGCTCTGGCAATGCCAAGCATCTTTTGATACCCGTGAGGCAGGTTCTTAGCAAGCTCATTCTCAACTTTATCCAGTCCTACCATCTTTAAGATTTCCTGGGACTGTTCGAGGATATATGCTTCATTACGGCGGTATTTAGCGGTATTAAAATATATATCCGGCAGACTTGACTTCGGGTGTAGATGGAATGATGTCGAAACATTTTGCAGGACGGTGAAATCACTAAAGAGCGGATTTAGTTGGAAAGTCCTGCCAATACCCAGACGGGCAATTTCATGGGGTTTCTTACTCGTGATATCATTACCGTCAAATATTATCTTTCCTTTAGTGGGTTTGTATATGGATGTAATAAGATTGAATATCGTCGTTTTACCGGCGCCGTTGGGGCCGATGAGGCCTAGAAGCTCGCCATCGTCGAGATGCATGTCAAAGTCGCGAACCGCAGCCAGGCCCCCAAAATATTTAGTTAACCCGTTAATCTCAAGAAGCATGATTCACCTTTTTTACTTTTCGATGTTCCGTTAACTTCGACCTTATCAGTTGGGGCAGGCCGACAAGACCCTGGGGCATCAGGTATACAACAATGCCAAGAATAACGGCGGTAACAAACGGGGAAAACATTTTCAAATCACGGAAAAATTCAGGTACTATGATTAAAATTATGGTTCCGACGATAGGTCCTGCAAAGCTATTTACCCCACCTATGAGCACGTACATAACGAGCCACAGTGTTGCCATGAAGTTAAAGCTGGAGCAGGACAGTACCATATTGTAATGAGCGTAGCCGGCACCAGCCAGACCGACAAAGAAACACCCCACACCTACGGCCAGGATTCTATATCCACCTTCATTTATACCCACACTGGATGCTACAACGTGTGATTGGTCAATAGCCTTTAAGTTCGTGCCGATACGTGAAAATTCGATCCTGTAAAGGGCTATGATGCTTACCAGGGCTAACCCCAGGAAAAAATAAAAGTAAGGTATCTTGGAGGTAGTAGCAGGAAGTAGAGCCGGGATACCGGTGAGACCGCTGTAGCCGCCGGTCCAGCTTCCGCCCGCATAGATAATCTGAATTACCCCTATCCCGAAGAACAGGCTGCCCATAGCGTAGTACAGCGTTCTAAGTCTGGAAAACGGGTATCCTATCAACATCCCGATGCACGCCGTTACCAGGGCTGATAACGGTATGGTAATCCAGGGGGACATACCGAGCCATTTTGCCGCCATGGCGGCCATGTAAGCCCCGATACCCATGAAAGCGGCGTGGGCCAGAGGGAACTGCCCTGATATTACTATGGTACGAAAGCTGACCGCGGCAATGATGTATATAAAGGTGAGGATAAGCATGTGATGGATATAGGGAGAGCCAAAGAATAGCGGAAGCAAAGCGACAATAACCGCCAGACCGACGTAAACAGCGGGCCTGGCCAGTTCTTTTCTACCCTTGATGGAAAACCGACTCTCCAATATATCTATGCCTTTCTCACATTTCTACCTCGTGGCCGAAGAAACCCTGGGGTCTGATGAGTAAAAGAACCACAAGTATGCCGACTGCGGTGGCATCGCTGGCGGCCCCGCTTACCAGCAGGGGTAATATGGAATCCAGGCTGCCGAGGATAAGCCCGGCAATGAAAATGCCGCTGATGCTTCCCGCCCCGGCTATAATAGTCAGCATAAGGACTTTTACCAGCATGAAATCCCCCATAAAAGGACCCAGGCACAAATAAGCGCCCATCAGGCATCCGGCTATTGCCGCTAAGCCGCAACCTATGAAAGTGGCGAGGGCGGAGACGCGGTGGACATTTATACCCTGCAGGTAGGCTCCCTCCAGGTCCTGTGAGATGGCCTGCATCTGCTGGCCCCATTTCGTCCGGTTTACGAACCAGGTTGTTGCCAGAAGGAGGACGGCGCCGATAGCGAAAGTTACAATTCGCTCGTAGCTAACCGATGCAGGTCCGAATCTAAAAATGCCCTCGGCAAACGGGGGCAGGGATAGTATCTGGGTCCCGGCGATAATATTAACGCCGGTCTGCAGGACCACCGTAAGAACCACGCATATCATTATGATGCGGTTGAAATCCCCTACGAACGGACGGAAGCAGTACCTCTCCAGGAATATCCCGAATGTAGCTACTATTAGAGTGGTCAGTAATAGGGCTAACCACTGGTTCAGACCCAGCGCCATTATCAGCGACAGGCCGATGTAGCCGCCCAGCATATAAATGACGCCGTGGGCTAGGTTGAGTATCCCCAGCATGCTGAAAAGAAAAGCAAAGCCCAATGCCACCAATATGTACATCGAAGACAGTATCAACAAATTGGTCAGCGTTGCTATTATCAGTTCCATATAGCGAAATATCCTTCTGATGCCTGCTTAGGCTTGTGCAAACCTATACCGGGGCAGGGGGTTATAGCTCCCCCCACCCCGGTCGTATTACGGAATAAGGGCGGGTTTTAGGGGATAATGCCGAGGTCTATCCAGCCGGCGGAAGTCTCCACGCCGTCCTTGCATATCTGTACTGACTGGGGTGATGCAACGACATGCTTAATCCCGAATGTTTCCTCACCGCATATCTTTGCCATTCCCCAGATGGTTTCCACTTCACCCATTTTCTCCAGCTCTTCTTTTACCACAGTGGGGTCAAGGCTCTGGCATGATTCGATAGCTTCTTTGAGAACCCACAGGCAGTTGGGCGCCGTCATCTCCAGCTGGTAATCGGCCCCGTACTGTTCCGCAACCCTGTTGATAATTTCTTTGGCCAGGGGCGGCATATTCGGGTCGCCGGGGGTAAGGCCGATGGTGAATACGTCTTTCAGCGCTTCCGCACCGGTAATGGTCATAGTCTGACTGATGCGCGCCGGCAAAGCGCCTCCATAGGGCTTGTAGTTGCCGGACTCTCGCAGGCCTTTGACGATGGCACCTATGTGCGGGACGAGGCCGTTCAGCATATATATGGCGTCGGCTTCTTTAATAGCATTCAGTTTTGCCACGATAGGGCTGAAGTCGACCATCTCATTAGGATAGAGAATGGTATCGCCGACAATGGACATCCCCTCTGCCGCCAGTAGTTTGTTAATTTTTGGAAGCAAGTATTGAGGACCTCCGTCATCCGGGGAGACAAAGGATAATTTCTTCACATCGGGGTAGTTATCCCTGAAATATTTGATGACAGCAAGGGATGTCATTATACTCCCGTTGCCGGCCATGAATGCGTAGGGTGTGGTCTCATCCACTTCTCCCGGGGTATTCACGCACCAGGTGATGAAGCGTAGTACCTTGTTCGGTTCGCACACCGTTCCCGCCGCCCCGGCAAAGAACGCGGTCGGACCGATAACGAAATCGATTTCCTTGTCATAGACCAGCTTGTTAAGCGCGGCGGTAACGCCGTCCATGGTGCTCTTGGTGTCTTCAGCGACGAGCTCGACCAGGTATTGCTGGCCGTTAACCGTAATCCCGCCCTGCTCGTTAATTATGTCCGCGCAGATTTGGGCTTGGTTCAGGTCCGGGACTTCACGTACGGAGAAAAAGCCCGTCAGCCCCAGAGGCAGGCCGATGTATAGAGTCTTGGCTTCGACGGGCGCCGGTTCCGGTGCCGGCGCTGGTGCGGGTGCGGGTGCGGGTTCTGGCGCCGGTTCCTTACAGCCGCCAACTAATAAAGAGACTATAGCTGTAATTAGAATAATGCTGCTGAATAATAATATCCTTTTTTTCATTAGAACCTCCTTTTAAAGCGTACAATCCTCGACTAGTATAAAGTCGCTTATGTTACCCCATTTAATCACCCCCTTGGTTGCCTTCTTTATTTAGAGTCGATTTTAATCTAACTACGTAATGTCATATAATAAATGTTGTAAAATAACATGTAAGTGGATTAAAAGATATTATTGAGATACTTTAGTGAGATACTACTAGAAAGGTTACTTTATTGTCAAATGGTAATGGCGTGAGATTGTGCCACTTAGAGATGTCCAAATAGCTCGTATGACGATTATGGTGCCGCGCGCATATCAGTAGACGCCTTGAAAAAATAAATTGACAATATATGAGCGCCAAATTACAATGCAGTAGAGTCAAAGATAATGGAGAATCTACCGGTATTTCCAATAAGTGTCGTCTCTGAAATGCTTGATGTGCATCCGGAGACTCTTCGTGTCTGGGAAAAACACGGGGTGATTAAGCCGCAAAGGAGAAGCGGCAGGCGGTTTTACTCGGAGACGGACTTAAAAAAACTGCGATTTATTCAGGGTTTGATAGCACATGGTCTGAACCTGCCCGCAATAAGCCATTATCTGTTGCTCTACCCTTGCTGGCAATTGGATAGTTGTCCCGCCTGTATGCATCGCACCAGGCTTGTGGTGTGTGCCAAACCGTGCTGGAAAGAGGAGGGGACTTACGCCAGGTATACGGTAATGAGGACACCTGCGCCGACTGTGAATTACGTGATGAATCGAAGTGGATTAAGGCGGAACAATAGTTGCCTGCTCAAACCCATGAAAGGCGGGCCGACTTGAAACGTTTCTTTGGCTGGTATATCTCCCGGTACAACCGCTTGTTTATTATTTACTGAAAAGCACTCCACCGGGGTTTTTATATAGTAAAATATTATTTTAAAGGAGAGTGATATGAGGCCGCTTCAAACAGATTTGTCCATGTACGGTAAATTGAACCTTGAGAAACCACCCGTAGCTGTGAAATTCCTGCCTACCAGGCCTGAAGGGATCGAGCAGCTGGAAAAGCAGCTGTCTTTCTGTGAAATGCTGAAGGAGGCGCAGGAGAGGGGAACCCCGTTTTATTTCGCAAAAGAGAATGAGACCTGCCTGGGAACAGCGTTATTGGGAATGGAGGATATGCCCTCATTCGCCGAAGGCGGGCAGATAGGGATTAAACTCGAGATTTTTCAGGAGGCGCGAGCTAACAGCACCCTTTATCCGCACCTTCCTATACTGCCGAGGGGTATCGTCAACTATGTCGCTTTTTCTACGCTGGATAAACTTGAATTCGAGCCGGACCTCCTGGTTCTTCTGACTAATGCCAACCAGGCGGAAATCGTCTTGAGGGCAATGAGCTATACGACCGGTGAGCTACGGGAGTCTAAATCAACAGGTGTACTGGGATGCGCCTGGGTTTATCTTTATCCGTACCGAAGCGGCAAAGTGAATTACACGGTTACCGGGCTGGCCTTCGGCATGAAAGCAAAAGAGGTGTTTAAGGAGGGGCAGATACTTATCTCTATCCCTTATCACTGGATACCGGTTATAGCGCAAAACCTGGAGGAAATGAAATGGGTTCTTCCGTCATACACGGAGGGCAGGGAAAAATTCTTAATACGTGAGCGAGAGAACATTGAGGAGCTAAAAAGAGAGACCGAGAACGCCTGAAAAAGTTCCTTGAATCCAGTAATAAGTTTAAGCGGCCTTACCGGCAACCTTTATTGAGAGCCTGGAAGTAGGCGATAGGGGGACTGCCTTCAACGGCGTTTTGCAGTCGGGCGCTGGTACGCTTAAAGAGTCCAATCCCGCCGGGCATCTTCCCGACGAAAGGTATTTGTTTACTCATTTTATATTAGAGCCACCATGTTAATGGCAATTGACCATTGTATAAATGCGTGCGCCTGCCGGGGGTATCTCTCCGGCAAATATTTTCTTTTAAGGAACAGGCATAGGGAGGGGTAGTTTCCCGTTAGAAGAAAAAAGTGTAGTTACCGCTAAAATACATACCGGGAGGTGGTCATCGTGGATATTGAAGAAATCGGTAAGAAAGTCCAGTACCTCATCGACCTCGAGGAAATCAAGAAGCTGCAGCGTAAATACCAGTACTGGCTCTTCAAGCAGGACTATAAGCAAATCGTCGAGCGCGGTTTTGCCAGGAAGACCCCCGGCATACGGATGGAGGCTTCGGACAGCGGCGTTTTTAAAGAGCGCGGTGGCGTGGAGAGGTTTTTCTATAAGATGGTGGGGCAGCAGAAAACGCGGCCCGGCGGATTCACCATGCACCTGGCTGTAGGTCCTATAATCGAGATTGCGAAAGACGGCAAAACGGCGCAGAGCATCTGGTTTACGCCGGGATGCGCCGGCAACCTGTGGATATGGGGCGTCTATATTGTAGACTACGTTAAGGAAGACGGCGAGTGGCGGTTCTGGCACATGTTAATGACTCCTTTCTTTAGGACTCCTTATGATAAAGGCTGGATGGAGGTCCCCGTGGCCGGCACGCTTAGCTCCGGACTGGAGGACGGGCCGCCTTCCCGCTGGAATCCCTACGAAAAAACGAAAACGGGTCAGGAGCTTTTCAAGCACCTGCCGGACGCGCCGGAACCTTACGACAGCATGGCAATTGAATAACCGGTCTTGACAATGGTTTTCTACGGTACTTTAATGTGGTTGCCTGAACGTTGTTCTGATGAGGTGGATAATGAGAGGATATGCCGGCAGGTTTCTAAGGGTAAACCTTTCCGCCGGGACGGTCATCGACGAGCCGCTGCCTCTGGAGGTTGCCCGGGATTTTATCGCTGGTCGCGGCTTCGGGGTTAAATATCTTTACGATGAACTGGCCCCGAATATCGACCCTCTGGGAGAGCAAAATAAGTTGCTACTCGTGCCGGGGGTGCTGGCAGGCACGCAGGCGCAGAGCGTTTCCCGCTGGGTGGCCTGCACCAAGAGCCCTCTGACCGGCTGTATCGTCCGGTCCTGCAGCGGCGGCGATTTCGGGGCATGGATGAAATTCGCCGGTTACGACTTTATTTTTATTGAAGGTATATCGGACAAACCCGTTTACCTCTATATTTCGCCCGAAGGCGCCCGACTTGAAGACGCTGCCGGACTCTGGGGGAAAGACACGGCCTACACACAGGACTGGCTGGTACAGGAGCACGGCAAGGATGTCCGCACCGCCTGTATCGGCCCGGCGGCAGAGAAGCTTGTCAGCTACTGCGCCATCGTCTCCGGTCGCCGTACGGCGAGTCGCTGTGGCGGGGGCACGGTGCTCGGCTCCAAGCGACTCAAGGCCGTTGCCATTAAAGCTAGGCGCAACCTGAATCTTTACGACCCGGCAGGCTTCGATAAGCTGGCCAGAGAGCAGATTAAGATAATGCGGGCCAGCAAAGATTATGCCTATAACAAAAATTACGGCACTACCGAGGGAGCGATTACCCGGAATGAACTCGGCGTTTACCCGGTGAAGAACTTCCGCTACGGTCAGCTCGAAGGCTATGAGAAGCTGGGGCCGGAGGAATACCGGAAAATGAGGGTGGGCGAGTTCGGCTGCTATGGTTGCTCGATGCGCTGCGGCAAGATACACGTGGTAACGCAAGGCCCTTATGCCGGGGCGAAGAGCGAGGGGCCGGAGTACGAAAGCTACTGGGCGTTCACGGGGCCAATCGGGAATACCAATATAGAATCTACGGTCGCCGCCGACCAGCTCTGCGACGATTTGGGGCTGGACACCATCAGCACCGGCAATACCATCGGCTTCGCCTACGAGCTTTACGAAAAAGGCATTATCACTAAAGCCGACACAGACGGCCTGGAGCTTACCTACGGCAATCACGCCGCCATGGTGGAACTGGTAAGGAAAATAGGAAATCGGGAGGGATTCGGGGACTTGCTGGCCGAGGGCACGGTGCGCGCCGCCAGGCGCATCGGCAAGGGGGCCGAATATTACGCCATGCAGTCGAAGGGGCTGGAGTTCCCGGCCTACGAGCCTCGCGGGCTTAAAGCGACGGGCTTTGGCTACGCCACCTCGACCATCGGGGGGAGCCACGGCAACGGCTCGCTGGCTTTCCAGGAGTGGGGCACGCCGGGTTCGGGGGCAATCGACCGTTTCGCCGAGGAAGGCAAGGCGGAAATCGTTATCGCCAATCAGAACAGGGCTGGCCTGGAGGTGGGTATCGTCTGCGCCTTTGCTTTCAGCTGCGGCAACTGGTATCAGAAGCTCTTCCCCGGGATGCTGCACGCTGCTACCGGCATCGAAGAATTTGCAGATTGGGCTTATCTGGGCAGGGTGGGGGAGAGGGTTTGGAACCTCGACCGCGCTTTTAACGCGCGTGACGGCTTTGACCGCCGGCACGATACCCTGCCGCAGCGCTTACAGACCGAGCCGCTACACGTCATGGACGCCGAGGGCGAGGGCCAGATGGTGCGAAACCTGGAAGGCTTTCTCGATGAATACTACAAGTTGCGCGGCTGGACGGAGAATGGCATACCCTCCCGCGAAAAGCTCGAAGAGTTGGGACTAGGTTACGTCGTCAAGGACATGGAGCCGTTCCTGAAATAAATAAACATTCTGTCATTCCCGCGGAAGCGGGAATCCAGTGGAGGTGTTGGGTATGGATAGTCGGGTCAAGCCCGACTATGACAGGACTTGTGATTATTTCTTCCGAAAGGAGAAAACAATGGACCTGCAATTGAAAGATAAGGTGGCGCTGGTGACCGGCGCCGGCAGCCAGATAGGCTACGGTAAGGCTATAGCCGTGACGCTGGCGGAGGAGGGCTGCGATATCGTTGCCGCCGATATAGACCTCGACGGGGCAAGGCAGACCGCCGCCGCTATCGAAGCTTCGGGGCGTAAAGCCCTGGCGGTGAAGGTCGACGTGACCAAACAGGCTGAAGTCGACGCGATGGTCGAGAAGGCAATCGAGAAATTCGGCAGGATTGATATACTGGTCAATAACGCCGGCGCCAGCAGCCAGCTTCGGCCGTTCCTGGAGATGACGGAAGAGGACTGGGATTTCGATATCCAGACTAACCTCTACAGCCAGATGAGGGTCGCCCGTACGGTCCTGCCCCACATGATAGAGCGCGGGTACGGGCGGATTATCAATACCTCCGGCGGTCAGGGCATACCCAGTATCTCCATCTACGGCGCCGCCAAGGCCGGCGTGGTCATGTTCACGCAGGCGCTGGCGCGGGAGGTAGCCTCCAGTGGGGTCATCGTTAACGCCGTCGGCCCCGGACTCGGTAAGACCGGCCTCGTTTACCGCGCCCCACAGGCAATGTTAGAGGGGGAGAGGCAGAGTTCGCTCCTTAAAAGACTCTGCACGCCGGAAGACGTAGCGGCGGTGGTGGCTTTCTTGGCCTCGGACAGGTGCAGCTACATGGTCGGGCAGCTTGTGCAGTTGAGCGCCTCTTAATTATCTAGCAGCGTATCCCAGGGCGTATCAAGCTGGGGCACCGGGATTTCGATAACCGCCGGTCGGCCGGCATCCAGTGCCGAACTCAACTTTTCTCCAAGCTCATCGTGGTTTGAAAGCCTGATGCCGATAGCGCCGAACGATTCGCCGAACTTGACATAATCGGGGGTTGTGAATTTTGTTGCCGATAAACCGACTGCCGAACTGCCGCTGCTGTATGCCGGTGACCGTCCCATAGGCGCTATCCGTAAAGACAAGCGTAACCACGTTTATCCCTTCTTGGACGGCGGTGGCCAGTTCCGCGGAGGCGTAGGGGAAACCGCCGTCGCCGCAAATGGCGACAACGGGTCGGTCCGGGTTGCCTATCTTGGCGCCGAGGGCGGTGGGGAAAGCGAAGCCCAGCGTGGCGAAATAAGAAGAATCTACATAAGTGTTTCTTTTATTTACCGGGTAGGCGATATCGCACCAGGAGCCGATATTCGTGATATCCGGCACGAGGATGCCATCGTCCTGTAAAACCTCGCGGATTGACCGGATAACGGCTAATTGTAAAGAAGCCGCTTTTTCAAGTCGGGCCTTTATATCCCCCCTTATAGCGGCAATTTCCTGTTCCTGCCAGAGACTGGCGGTAGAGCTGGAAAGCTCTTTCAGCAGGGCGGTCAGGGCGGCGCCTATTTTATCGGTAGTACGCGCATAGCCGTAAGCCATGTACGCGGCCGTCTGCTCGTGGCGCGTAGATATCCAGCGGATTCTTTTATCGCGGTAGATGGCATCGACGGCGTCCATAATCTGCACGCCGGGCAGGCCGAAGACCACCTCGACGCCTTCCCGAGCCATTAATGCCACCATGGCTTCGGCGCCGCTTGTATAGGGCATTATTCCCTCCTTACCCTGGATATGCTGATATAACTAATTATAGTACAAAAAAAGGGCATGTAAGGCAGCCGCGAGGATGTGGCAGACATGCGTGGGTGCATAACAATAAGTGGGTTGCGTTAAAATAAAGAAATGGCATGGATTACGGTGGGGATTTATGAAACGCCATGATTTATTGGCTGCTGAATACGCTCGCAGCAATTAAGTTTGTCCCGGGGCTGATTAATCGGTTAGTATCAGACCAATGTCAATCTAAGTAGTGTTATGATGATAGGTTTATTGATATTTTCAGGAATGCGCTCTTCCTGTCATCGTCCCGAGCCTGGTTCCGTATACCTTATCGAGAAGTGACTTGATTTCCCGGAGTCTCTCCGTATCTCGGGCTATCCGACTTAAGCGGTGGGTCGCCCACCTTTCGATTTCACTATCGGACACGCCCAGCGCTTTGGCAATGTTAATAGTCTCATTGGTTACTTTTTTGGAATAACCGGTACTCTCTTCAAACCTTGCCTGAACCCCGCAGGCTATGGCTTCCATTTTTCTCAAAGTAGTAGACTGGTTTCCTCCGGTACGTCTTTCAATTTGATAAGTATTTGCCGTATTCATGAACTGACTCTCCTTCCGGGGTGAGGTCGCTCCTGGCCAGACCCTCCTGTCTGCTTGAAGGAGCTATTACCCGCAGCTGAATTATTGACTAATATAGTGTTCCTCTTTTAACTTTATCTTTTACCCCCCTTTACTTCGTATTTCCGTTTTCAAACAGCCAGCCTTTGATGGGCATGTTCCATTTATCAAGGAATTCTCTGAAATCCTTCTTATCTATTCGGTAATGCCCGCTGGGCAGCCTGAAAGCCTTCAATCGTTCGCTTTTTATCCACTCGAGCACCGTACTTTTGCTAACCTGGCAATAATTGGCGATATCTCGTGATGTCAACCTGATGTTTTCCCTGGCATTTCTCCCGGTCAAAAGTTGGCTCCTTAATTTATTAGCAGTCGTTATAACCTGTGTATTTCATTTATTTTTTACGAAGCGGGCGTATTACACATATAATAGATATACAGAATTACAAGCGCATCACAAAACAGGAGTGAAAAGTCACAAAAAAGTCACAAATATAGTACTTTTGTATGGTATATACGTAATTGGTACTTGATGATTCGGGCTCAATTGAGTAATGACGAGGTTACAAAAAAGTCACAAAATATCGCCGAAATATCACAAAAAAATCACGAAGAGTGGCGTACTGTATTATTACTCGTGCGCCGTTATCTCGTAAGTAGTCGCGGAATAAGTTTGACATAGCGTTATATTGTTGATAATATAGAGTGTCTGGAGTCCCTCGAAAATGACCGATGAAAAGATAACAGCAGCCAAGATACCGGACTTTGGGGTCAAGCATAGCGTTCGTTCCAGGCGTACACCGGAAACGGGCATCGTGGTAAGGAGCAAGGTCTGGCTGGAGAAAGACGGCAAGTTGCTCATGGGGTGGGGACGGGTTACTCTCCTGGAGCGTATTGACCAGCTCGGTTCGATATCGGCAGCGGCTAAATCAATGAAACTGGCTTACCGCAATGCTTGGCTATGGGTCGAAGCTATGAACCGCTTGGCGCCGGAACCGCTGGTGGAAAAGTCCACCGGAGGGGTCAGGGGTGGCTATGCCCGGCTGACCGAGGAGGGGAGGAGGATTGTCGCTGAATATAAGGAAAAACGCGTTAAAGTTCGGGAAATATTGAAGTAAAAAATAAATTTTTTAATTGGCGCTATATCTATATTGATATAGCGATAGTTATATAGTGATAAAATCTATCAGGCTAGAAATGGAAAATTAATGAAGCGGATACTTAAATTCTCACTAGTAGGCATGGTATTGATTATAAGTCTTGGTGGATGTGCTGAAAAGGAGGAGACATCTGTTCACATGGCAGTGGAGTTTGTCGACCACGCTGCCAGTGCTCACATAGCCAGGAGTCAAAGCTGGTTTGAGGCTGAAGGCTTAAACATCACTGCTTTTGATAACTATATAACCGGTATGGCTTTGGCTACCGCCCTGGGTAGAGGCGATATCAATACTGCCTATGTTTGCCTGATACCAGCCATCACTGCCTATGCAAATGGCAAGGTGCCGCTGAAGGTTGTTGCAGGGACACATACTTATGGTTATGGATTGCTTATTGACCCTGACAGGATAAAAATGGTCAAGGATTTAGAAAAGCCTGATATTCGCATTGGGTGTCCAAGAGAAGGTAGTCCTCCAGACGCACTCATGCATAAGATGATAGATAAATACCAGCTTGATGAGGATAAAATATTAAGTAATGTGCGACGTATGCCCCCGCCCAAGATACTTCTTGCACTCAAGATGGGGCAACTGGATGCTGGTTTTTGTTGTGAACAGTTCCCCACTATGGGCGAGAAATTAGGCTTCAAAGAAATCCTAGGCGCCAAGGACCTCTGGCCTGGTATGCAAGGAAGCGTTCTGATAGTAACCGATGACCTTATCAAAGCACATCCTGAGATAGTTAGAAAGCTGGTGAAGGTAACTGAGCGAGGAATTCAATATATTCATGAGCACCCAGAGGAGGCAGCCACAATTGCGGCTGGTGAGTTAACGGTGATTGGCAAGGAAGTCCTTCCTCTCGAGATAGGAAAAATCGCGGCTGAACTAGAAATCACTCCTGAGGTTATATTGAGGTCTCTAACGACCAAGATGGAGTGTACCACTGCGGTTGACCCAAAGATAGTTCAAGAGGAAATAGATTATCTGGCAGAGCTAGGCTATATAAAGAGCGGCTTCAATGCCGAGGACATTCTTGATTTGAGGTTCCTCGACTGATGAAAAAGCTTAGACGGCTTAAACCGGGGTGGGGGTTATTACCCGTAGCCATATTCCTGGGGGTATGGGAGATGGTGGCTAGGCTGGATATACTGCCAGGTCACTTCTTCCTACCCCCTTTTTCTACTGTGGCCGTAGAATTCTATTACCTGAGTGCCAGTGGGGTGCTTGGCGAAAATTTCCTGAGCAGCCTGGTCAGGGTTCTGATCGGTTTCTGCACTGGCTCTATAGCTGGCATACTGGTTGGCACCATAATGGGGTGGAGGACGGCCGTAGACAAGGCACTGAACCCTATAATCAGCCTTTTTTACCCGATTCCTACCCTTGGCTGGATACCCCTGCTGATGCTCTGGGTAGGCATCAACGAGATGCTGCCGATTACCCTGATATTCATCTGCTCCTTTTTCCCCGTCCTTTACAACACTGTTACCGGCATTAAAAACGTGGATAGCGATATTATAAAGGCGGCCAGAACGCTGGGGGCATCGGACGGGAAGATTCTGACCACCGTCGTTATGCCGCTGGCCCTGCCCAATATCTTTACCGGATTGAGGCTGGAGGCGGGAATGGCGTGGCGGGTGATTATCGCCGCCGAGATGGTGGCTATCCCCACCGGTATCGGCGCCCTGCTCATGAAGGCGGAAAGCCTGATTCGCATCGATATCATCATCGTCTGCCTGATTGTGCTGGCCGTGATGTGCCTCGCATTTGAAAAATTCTTCGAGTACCTGGAAAACAGGCTGACCGCCAAATGGAGGTAACGTGCCCTCTATAAAACTTAAGAACATATGCAAATACGTTTGCCAGGACGTGAATCTCACGATAAACGATAAGGAGTTCCTGGTTGTCTTGGGTTCCAACGGCGCCGGCAAGACCACCCTGATTAATATAATCGCGGGTTTGACCGATTATAAGGGGTCGGTGCTGTTTGACGATGTCCCGGTGGATAAACTTCCGGCGAACCGGCGGGAGGTGGGGTACCTGTTCCAGGGGCTACTCCTTTTCCCGCACCTTAATGTCGTTGATAATATAGCTTACGGTTTGAATGCCCGTAAGTGGCCGCGGTCCCGGGTGGAAGCCAGGGTAAATGAATTGCTTGATTTAATGAATATCAAGCACCTGGCATCGCGGTACCAGAGGCAGCTTAGCGGCGGCGAAAAGCAGCGGGTAGCCCTGGCCAGGGCCATCGCCCCGTCGCCGGGGGTGCTGCTCCTGGATGAGCCTCTTTCGAGTCTGGACGCCCAGACCGCCAAGTACTTGAGAACCGAGTTAAAGCAGCTGCAGAAACGCCTGGGAATTACGACTGTGTACGTGACACACGACCTGATGGAGGGTGTGGCGATGGCGGATAGAATGGCCGTTATCCAGAACGGGCGTGTGGAACAGGTGGCGGAGCCGGAAAAAGTGCTCTTCTATCCCGACAGTGAAAGGGTCTCCGATTTTATCGGGGCGCCGAATATACTGGACTGCGATTACTGCCGCGACCTGGGGCAGGGAATTATGGAAGTCGGTTGCGGGGGGCTGAAACTGACCGTCCCCCGCGAGCGCGGTCAGGTGCGTAAGGTGGCCATTTTGCCGCGCCACATCTATGTCTCCGAGATGAGACCCCCGGGATTGAGTGTTAACGGATTTCAAGGAAAGATTACTGCCATCAAGCCCGCCGGCAGTACCGTAAAAATCTGGGTCAGCGTGAATGGTACCAATCTCATTGCGGAGGTACAATCGTACATATTCGAAGAGATGAACCTGACGGTAGGTAAAGAGGTCTTTATCATATTAAGGATGAGAAGGATACGGTGTTACGAAACCGGTAATTAAAGATGTTTTTAGAGAAAATTTAGTAAAATTTTGCAAAATAGTCCGCAGACAGCGAACCTTTTCGCACTTTCGGCGTTATAATATAGTGAACGTCTTAAAAAACGGGAGGTTGATATGAAAAGGTTGATAGTTGGGCTGTTAATGGTTTTCCTGATACTGGGTACGGTTGCCTGCGCGGAGGCGGAGCCGACTCCCTCGCCTTCACCGGCCCCCGCGCCATCACCGGCATCCGGAAAGAGCGGCATTACTGTTGAGACGCCGCCATCGGAAGGGCTATTCGGAGGGAGGGATTCCTCCGTACCGGCGCCAGTGATTCAAATACCCCCCGCACCCACCCCGGCTCCAACGCCGGAACCTGAAGGAGCCGGTTATAACCAGGCGTGGTCCGGCGACCGTATGATTATACGTTCCGGGTACATGACGCTGGTGGTGGTGGATGTCGCCTCGGCCGTGGAGCAAATTACCAATCTCGCCGCTACCTATGACGGTTATGTCGTATCCTCCAATAGCTGGCAGGACCGTGACAGGATGATGGCGAATATTTCCATAAGAGTGGACTCTAATTTCTTTAACGAAGCCATCAGGGCCCTGCGGGCGATGGCGGTTGAGGTAAGGTCGGAGAGCACGTCCGGCCAGGATGTAACCGAAGAGTACGTCGACTTGAGTGCCAAGCTGCGCAACCTTGAGGCCGCCGAGGCGCAGCTGCTCGAGCTGATGAAGAAAGCCGGGGAGGTCAAGGAAATACTGGAAGTCCAGCGCGAGCTCGTGGACACGAGGGATGATATCGAGCGGACCAGGGGCCGCATGCAGTACCTGGAGGAAAGCGCGGCCATGTCTTATATCGAGGTGAGCCTGGAGCAGTCAAAGCTTACCGCCGAGTTTAACGCCACGTCCCGGACGGTGAAAGAAGGCGAAAAGGTCAGGTTTATTCCGGAAGTCGCCGGCGGCTTTACGCCTTACAGCTTCGAGTGGGACTTCGGGGATGGCACTACCAGCACGGAAGAAGCGCCGGTATACTCCTATAAGACCGACGGTACCTATACCGTCAAGCTGAAGGTGACCGACGACCGCAGCAACGTGGCTCCCCACGATAGAACGGATTACATCACGGTTCTTCCCGGCTGGAACGCCGGCGGTATCGCCGGCAGCGCTTGGAACGGACTTATCGGGTTTTTCCGTGTCTTGGCCGATATCATCATCTGGCTGGGTATTTTCAGTCCGGTCTGGATAATCATCGGCGTTATCCTCTACTTCGCCTGGTGGCGCAAGAGGAAGAAGAAGGGGAGTTAAAAAAAAGACCTTTGAGAAAACCGGGAGGGGGCGAAAGCCCCCTCCTTTTTTTACGAAATCTGACCGAACCTAAGCGGTAAGCCGCCGGATAATTTCTTCGTTACTCATACCTTCCACGGCGATGACCTTATTACGGCTGGTCTGGCCCCGGACAATAGATAAAGAGCATTTTCTTACTCCCAGCGCCTCACCGAGGAAATCAATAAGCTCCTTATTGGCTTTACCCCTTACCGGAGGCGCGGCAATTTTTACCTGAAGCACCCCGTCGGCAAAGCCGGCAATCTGGTTGTGACCGGCGTTGGGGGTAACCTTGATTGATAGCCAGTTGCTCTTATTATGACTGTTTACGGTCAAATTACTCTATTGTTACCTTGAAAGAAGAAGGGTCGGCTATTCGACTATTTCTTTCTTGCATCCTACCGATATTGCGATACTGGCCAGGAACAGAATTGCTGAGATTATCAACCAGAAATCCCAGGGCAGGTCAACATTAAGGTCTATCGTCACCACTTCCAGGATGGTGATAATGCCAAATATCGCGCAGAGTCCGCCGATACCACCCAGTATCGCTGCAAATATTCCCATCGGGTAACCTCCTTATCGGTTTATCGTACAGCCTCGATAGTATATAATTATAGAGAACGCCTTATTATATGTGTTTGGAGATAATATAACATGAAATTAACAAATAATCTATATTTCTACCCGGAGCAGGGCATGCTGGACTGTAATACCTATGTCATCACGGGCAAGCCCGGCATCATTATCGACCCCGGTAACGCGGATTATTTACAGGGCAGGGTCGATGGCCTGCGTAAAGACGGCATCGACCCCGGAGAAATCGGCATTATCGTTAACACGCACCTGCATATCGACCATTGCGGCGCCAACGAAGCCTTTAAAGAGCTTTCAGGAGCTGAAATCGCCCTTCACCCCGTCCAGAAGGATAATTATCAACTGGTGGTTGTCGACGGCGCGCGGCTTTTCGGGATGGAGCCGATAGAGTTCACCGAGGACTATATTCTCGATGGCAACAAACTTGGGAATGAAAACGCAGAGCTAGAGATGATTTTATCTCCGGGGCATTCGCCGGATTGTGTCTGCTTTTATAACCGTAAAGATAAGGTGCTGTTTTGCGGCGACGTGCTCTTTGATATGAATACTGGCCGGGTGGACCTGCCCGGCGGCAATGCCGGGGACCTGAAAAAGTCCATCGAAACGCTTTCGCAGCTGGACATCGAATATCTGTTACCCGGTCACATGGGCATAGTATCCGGCGCGGGGAAGGTAGCCGCCAACTTCGATTTTATCAGGAGCAATGTCTTCGCATGGCTATGACGGATGTGCTTAAGGGTTCCTACGAGCTGGGGCCAATCCGCCCGCCGAGCGAGGCTTATTCACTCCTTATCCGCGCTACCCGCAACTGTCCCTGGAACCGGTGCAAGTTCTGTCCCATCTATAAAGGTTCTAAATTCCAGTTGAGGTCGTTCGAGGAGATAAAGCAGGATATCGATACGGCCAGAGCTATTCACGATAGTATTATAGAGCTTGCCGGGGAGTCCGGCGGGGGTGATATCCGGAACGTGGCGGCGATGGCCTGCAATAACGCCCCCACCGATGCCTGCCGCAACGTCGCCCTCTGGATATACGCCGGTGGGAAGAACGCCTTCCTCCAGGATGCCAATACCCTGATTATGAAGACCCCCGACCTCGTTAAAGTGATGAAGTACCTGAAGCAGACCTTCCCGGGAATCGACCGCATCACCAGCTATGCACGGTCGAAAACGGTGTCTCAAAAAAAACTGGACGATTTGATAGAGCTGCGCAAAGCCGGGCTTTCCAGGATTCACATGGGGGTGGAATCGGGCTACGACCCCGTGCTTGAGTTCATGGACAAAGGCGTAACCGCCTCCGACCATATCGCCGGGGGGAAGAACGTGGTGGCCTCCGGCATCTCTCTTTGCTCGTACGTCATGCCGGGAGCCGGCGGGAAGCGGATGTGGCGCGAGCACGCGGTGGAAACGGCCAGGGTGCTTAATGAAATCGACCCCGATTTCATACGTTTGCGCACGCTGACCATCCAGCCCAGGATGCTGCTGCATAAAGACGTGGTGAGCGGCGATTTTATAAGGGCGACGGACGAGGAGATTGCGGCAGAGATAAAACTCCTGATTGAAAACCTGGATTGCGGTTCGCAGATTGTCAGCGACCACATGATGAACCTGCTGCCGGAGGTGGAAGGCAAGCTGCTGGATGATAAGGAAAAGATACTGGCGGTTATTAGCCGTTTTCAGGCGCTGCCGCCGGAGGAGAGAGACAATTACAAGCTGGGACGCCGCCTCGGTTTCTACAGCAAGCTCGATGACCTTGGCGATTCCATGCGTCATGAGGAGGTAAAGCAGGTCCTGGGGAGAATAGATAGAAGTGAAGAGGGTGTGTTCGACGATATATTGTTTAATCTGATGGAGAGGTACGTTTGATTATGGCCGGACTTGAATACGAAATAGGGGAACTTTTACGGCAGAAGGGGCTGACGCTGGGGGTGGTGGAATCGGCCACCGGCGGTCTGCTCTCGCACCTTATCACCAGCGTGCCCGGCAGCTCCGACTATTATAAGGGGTCGGTTACGTCTTACGCCAACGAGACCAAGATTAATGTTATCGGCGTGAAAGCAGCTACTGTCGAGAAATACGGGGCGGTCAGCCCCCAGGTGGCTGAAGAGATGGCGGTAGGTGGAAGAAAGCTGCTGGGGGTGGATATCTGCCTGGCGGATACCGGCATCGCCGGGCCGGGTGGGGGAACACCGGGTAAAGCGGTGGGGCTTTTCTACATCGGGATGGCAAACAGTGACGGCGTGTTCACTCATAAACATGAGTTCCGCGGCAGTCGTGAGGAGAACAAGCACAGCGCGGCAGAGGCGGCGTTAGGGTGGTTGAGGGAGTACCTATTAGGGGGTACATAGCAGGGGAATTACTTCCCCAAACCTCCCCTCCTCCTTGAAATTTTCTTCCCACCCAAACCCGCCATCGTGACTTTTCTCGCTTAACCGGCTTTTTTGCCATCCTCATCTATCAATGCTATACTCTGACCGTATTCTTGACTGGATTGGAGATTTTACGTGAAAAGAATCGACGGGCGTGCCTATGACGAGCTACGGCCCACAAAAATAATCCTCGGTTATCAGAGCTTCGCCGAGGGCTCGGCGTTAATCAAGCTGGGTAAGACCCATGTTCTGTGTTCGGTCACCGCCGAGGAGAGGGTACCGGGTTTCCTCAAGGGGAGCGGCACCGGCTGGATTACCGCCGAGTATGCCATGCTGCCCCGTGCCACGGTAACGCGCACCCGGCGCGATTCCACCATGGGGAGAGTCGGGGGGCGCAACCAGGAAATACAGCGTCTCATCGGGCGCTCGCTGCGGGCCGTGGCCGACCTTGATTCCCTTGGTGAAAGGACCTTAACGGTGGACTGCGATGTTCTCCAGGCGGACGGCGGCACCCGGACCGCCGCCATCACCGGCGCGTATGTCGCCCTTTACAAGGCGATGGAGACGCTTCAAAACATGGGTGTTATATCATCCATACCGCTGAAGAGCGCCGTGGCGGCGACCAGCATCGGCATCGTTAACAGCTACATGATGATGGACCTGTGCTACGATGAAGATGCCCAGGCCGGAGTGGACTTCAACGTGGTGATGACCAGCAAGGGTGAGTTCGTTGAGGTGCAGGGCACCGCCGAGGGGAAACCCTTTAACAAGCAGGCCATTGACGATTTACTTTCGCTGGCGGAAAAAGGCATCCAGCAGTTATTTCAGGCGCAGCAGGACGTCTTGAAAAAATAGGTAGTAACTATGGTCTTACCTGTCCCGTGCCGATGATAATCCACTTGTAGGTCGTTAGTTCCTTCAGTCCCAGTGGGCCGCGCGCGTGCATTTTCTGCGTGCTGATGCCCACCTCCGCACCCAGCCCGAATTGACTACCGTCAGTGAAGCGCGTGCTGGCGTTGGCGTAAACGCAGGCGGCGTCCACTTCGTTGAGGAAGCGCTCGGCCGCTTCGTTATCCCGGGTGAGAATGGCCTCGGAATGCCCCGAGGTATATTTTCCGATGTGTTCCAGCGCCCCGTCCAGTGAGTCCACGACCTTTATCGCCGCAATCAGCGCCAGGAATTCCCTGCCCCAGTCGTCATCGACGGCGGGGGCGAGTTTCAGGGATTTATCGACTTTAAGTATAGCCAGCGAACGTTCGTCGCAGTGCATTTCCACCCCGGCTTTGTTTAATTCTCTGGCCATCTTCGGCAGGTATCTTTCAGCGATATCGACATGGACGAGTACGGTATCGAGGGCGTTGCAGACCGTGGGGCGCTGCACCTTGGCGTTATAGACGATAGCCGCGGCGTTATCAATATCGGCGGTCTTGTCCACGTAGGTATGGCAGACGCCGATGCCCCCGGCGACTACCGGCATGGCGGCGTTCTCCCTGACGGACTTTATCAGCCCCGCCCCGCCCCGCGGAATAATCAGGTCGATAACCTCGTTCATCTTCAACAGGTGGTCGACCAAGGTGCGGTCGGTATTTTCTATGAACTGCACGCAGCCTTCCGGCATGCCGGCCTTTTTGCAGGCTTCCTGGATGACTTGTACGATGGCGATATTGGAGTTTACCGTTTCCCTGCCGCCCCGCAGGATGACGGCGTTGCCGGATTTCAGGCAGAGGGCGGAAATGTCCACGGTGACGTTGGGGCGGCTCTCGTAGATGGCGCCGATGACGCCCAGCGGGACGCGCCGCTTGCCGATTTGTAGTCCGTTGGGCATGGTGCGCATCTCGAATGTCTCGCCGATGGGGTCGGGCAGTGCCGTGACGGCTCTTGTGTCCGCCGCTATCGCCTCCAGGCGGCCCTCATCCAGCATGAGGCGGTCGAGCAGGGCGTTGCCCATGCCGCTCGCTTTAGCGGCATCGTAGTCCTTCTTGTTGGCGGCCAGTATCCCGTCTTTCCCGGCGAGCAGGTCGCCGGCGATATTTAGCAGGGCTTTATTCTTGGTATCCGTAGAGATGAAGGCCAGGTGGTGGGCGGCTGCTTTAGCGGCTCTCCCCCTGGCTTCAAGCTGTTCTATGGCGGATGTCATGTTCTTTATATCCCATCTTTTGTTAAAGGAGGTGGAGGAGAAAGGGAGAGGGGCAGCGCCCCTCTTAGAATCCCCTCTACTAATAGTCGAACTTGCTGTTGCCGCTGAAATGGTAAACGTAGCGCGGCGGCAGGCTGGTCACCGCCCGGTTCACCCTCTTTTTAAGCGAGCATTTGCTCCGGCGGCCGTCCTCCAGCTCCAGCAAATACCCGCTGCCGTCCTTGATGCGCACATAGTCCACCAAAATCAGTTCCCCCCACCACCTGGTCTCCGATTCATGTTGAAGTTGATAGTTCACTACGGCTATTAGTTTTTCGTCACTTGACTGGTACAGTCTGCCTGTGGCCACTTGGCTCCTCCCTCTGCAATAACGCTAGATTGTTCCGGTGCACCACCTCCGGGCCGTAGTCGAAGCTTAGTAAATCCGCTATTTTACTGGAATGAGACCCTTTGATGATGCCGATATCGCCAGAGCTGTAGTTGGTGATACCACAGCCGAGATTATTATCTTCCGTATCGTAGATAGCGACGATGTCGCCGCGCTTGAACCTGCCCTCCGCCTTCTGAATACCGGCGGAAAGCAGACTCCGGTTCTGTTTTTTAAGCGCCGTGGCGGCGCCGGTATCAATTATCAGTTTGCCCCTGGTGCAGAGTCCGGAGAGCATCCAGCGTTCGCGACTCTCCAGGTTGGTCGAGGTGGGCGGAAAGTGAGTGCCGATAGACTCCCCGGCGGCCAGCCGTAAGATTACGTCCGGCTCGCGGCCGTCGGCAATAACCGCGTTCGCCCCGGAGGACGTGGCCAGGGCGGCGGCCTCTATCTTGGTTATCATGCCGCCGGTGCCGAGATTGCTCCGGGTGATGGCCCCCAGCTTTTTAACGCTTGCATCTATTCTGGTCACCACCGGCACGAGTCTGGCGGCGGGGTCTCTGGAAGGGTCGGCGGTATAAAGCCCGCCGATATCGGTCAGTATCATGAGCAGGTCGGCATCGACCAGGTTGGCCACCATCGCCGAAAGATTATCGTTATCGCCGAACCTGGCCTCCTTAATTTCGTCGATAGATACAACATCGTTTTCGTTGACGATGCAGATAACGCGCAACTCCAGTAACGCCAGCAGGGTATTGCGGGCGTTAAGGTACCTGGCGCGGTCGGAAAGGTCGGCCCTGGTCAGCAAAGCCTGCGCCACGGTAATATCGTGCTCTCCGAAGAGTCGTTCATAAATATTCATCAGCCGGCCCTGCCCCACCGAGGCCAGCACCTGCTTTAAGGGAATGCCCCGTATATTTTTGGATAGTCCCAGCTTGTACCGGCCCGACGCTATGGAACCGGAAGAAACGAGAATCAGCTCCACGCCCTTGCCGTGAAGCTGCGCTATCTGGGCTACCAAGAGGGACATTCTTTCCCGGTCGAGGTGGTTGCCACCGCCGGTAAGCAGGCGGGTGCCCATCTTCACAACGATGCGCCGGTACGGCAGTTCCGACGATTTAGACTTTTTGCTGTTTCTGTTCATTATACTTTCTTAATAGTAGTTTGTTCCATTATAGCAAGCTGCGGCCGGTTGAACAAGAAGCGGGTTGTGGTGTATTCTGATTAGGCTGCGCGTATGAGAAAATTATCACAACCCGGGATAAAGAATATCCTGCCTGCTATCTCTTTTGTGACCTTTATCGGCTTCCTGGATACGCACCTGCTGATTCCGGTAATGGCCCTCTACGCGTACGAGCTGGGGGCGGGCGTCGGCATCGTGGGACTTATCATCGGCCTGTATTCGATTTTAAACACGCCGTCCAATATCTTTTTCGGACGATTGGTGGACAGGGTCGGCTACAAGCTGCCGCTGGTGGCCGGTCTCATCGGCGATACCATCAGCATGTTCCTGTACACGCTGTGCCGTTTACCGTTTCACTTGGCGCTGGTGCGGGTGCTCCACGGGATAACCGGCGGCATGGTCGGGCCTTCGACGATGTCGGCTATAGTACAGCATGGCGGAGAGAAGAGACGGGGCAGGGCTATGGCTGTCTACGGCATGTCCCTGGCGGCGGCGACTCTCGTGGGGTACGGTTTGAGCGGGTTCATTGCCACCCGTTTCGGCTATGAAGTGGTCTTCTGGCTGGGTGGGGCTTTGCTGGTTACAGGCGCGGCGCTGGCATTATGGCTGCCGGGAGGTAAAAAACGGGATAATATTGAGCTGAAAACGGCGCCCGGCGAGAGCTGGCGGAAAGTAAAGGAATTATTGAGTAGAAAGGGGCTTATCATCCCTTTCTTTACAATATTCGCGCAGTATTTTTCTTTCGGGGGCGTCGTCACGCTTTTACCTATCTATCTTAAAGGCATGGGCATGGAGGCCTTCCATGTTGGCATATCACTGGCGGTTTTTGCTGTTTTATTTATCATCTTACAGATGCCCGCGGGCACTCTCTCCGACCGCGTAGGGAGGGCGGGACTGATTACGGTCGGGCTGACTCTGGGCGTTATATCCCTGGTGCTGCTGCCGTGGATGACGGTTTTCCCCTTATTGCTGGTCGTCATGGCTTTATATGGCGCCGCCTACGGCATGATTTTCCCCGCGGCTTCGGCCATGGTGGCCGACCGTACCACTGCGACGGAGCGCGGGCTGGGCACCGGGATTTTCCACGCTCTGCTTACGGCCGGGGTGGCCATCGGCGCGCCGGTGGTGGGCTGGGCCGGGGGAGTGCTGGGAGTAGAACGAGGCCTGATATTAAGCGCCGGCGCTATGGTATTAGCGCTAATAGCAATGTTGACTGTCAGGAAGCATATCTAGTCCTGATAGCTGTTCTATGTTAAAATTCAAAAAAGGGCTGGTCGAAGACGACGAGCCCTAGAGGTGTTTGAGGTAATATATTGCCGGAAATCAGTCGATTATTAAAACTTATCGAGCCTTTGCCTTCCTATCGCGGGCTCCTTGAGGAACTGAAAGAGAGAAGCGATAGCACGTTGGTGGCGCTGGATGCCGCCAAGTCTTATCTGGTGGCAGCCCTGTACGAGAATTTAAAGCTGCCGGTGCTCGTGGTTACGGCGCAGCCGGAGAACGCCAAAAAGCTCCACGAACAGCTTGTTAACTGGTGCCGTTCCGGACAGGTTAAGCTCTTCCCCGAACCGGATGTCCTGCCCTACGAGCGTCTGGCCCCGGACACCACCACCGAGATGGAACGTATCCAGGTGCTCTCGGCGCTGGCCGGCGGCGCAAGTGATGAGTCGGCTGTATATCCGCCTCTGGTAGTCGCTTCGGCAGCGGCATTAATGTCTAAAACAACACCGCACGGCGTATTCAATTCTGCCTGCTTTAATTTAAAGCTCGGGATGGATATACCTCCGTTCGACCTGCTGGGGCGATTGGAAGCTATGGGTTATCAGATGGAGAACGTGGTCGAGGTGCCGGGCGCCGTGAGCCACCGCGGCGGCATCATCGATGTTTTCGCTCCCACCAGCGAACTGCCGGTCCGAATCGAGTTTTTCGGAGACACTATCGACAGCATCCGGAGCTTCGACCCCGCCACGCAGCGGTCGGTTGAGGTAGTATCTTCGATTGCCATCGGGCCGGCGGCGGAACTGCTGGCCCCCCGGCAGATGGGTAAACAGTCGCTGGAGAACACGTTAAAGCGACTTGACCTTTCCGGCTGCACCGCCGAGACGAAACAGCAGTTCCAGCGCGACACGGCCATGCTGCTCGGGGGGCAGCTTATGCGCGAGGCAGAGTTCTACGCTCCCCTGTTTAACGGCGGCGGTCTTCTGGATTACCTGCCGTCGGGCACGCTGCTGGTGCTCGATGAGCCTTCGTATATCGAGCAGACGGTGGCTGACCTGGCTGCCGAGGCCGGGCAGCTGCGTTCGGAGAAACTGGAGCGGGGCGAACTGCCGCGCAATTTCCCCAGGCCTTATTTCGACTGGGAAGAACTGACTTCGGGGATGAAAGACAGGCAGAGGCTGGGTCTGGCAGCCTGGGGTGTCGAGGAGAGGCTGGACTTCATCTCGGCCCCCGGTTATGCCGGAAAGCTGCCGGCGTTTTTGAAGAAAGTCGCGGAGCTTTTAGGCCAGCGGAAACGTATTATCATCATCAGCCATCAGGCAAGCCGTCTCTCGGAGCTGCTTGCCGAAGAGGATATCGTTGCCGCGCCCTCCGAGGAGGTCACCGATGTACCCGGGCCCGGCGCACTCGTCCTGGTGCAGGGGTCTCTGCCGGAAGGCTGGGTCATGGACAGCGAAACGTACCTGTTCACCGACGCCGAGATATTTGGCTTCGTCAAGCAGCGTCGACTCGTTAAAAGGCGTCCGGCGCCGCGCCACAGGCTCATGGTTGACATTATCCCTGACGACTACGTCGTCCACGTCGAGCACGGCATCGGCAAGTTCACCGGCGTGACCACCCTCAAGACCGTCGGCGTTGAGAAGGAATACCTGGTGCTGCAGTACGCGGCGGGCGATACGCTCTACGTCCCCACCGACCAGATAGACAGGGTCAGCCGCTATATCGGGGCGGGGGACAGGCCGCCGGTGTTAAGTCGACTCGGCACGCAGGAGTGGACCAGAACCAAGCAGCGGGCCAAAGAGGCGGCGGAACTGCTCGCTCAGGAGCTTTTGGCACTTTACGCATCAAGGGAGGTCGTGCCCGGTTTCGCCTTCTCCCGCGATTCGCTGTGGCAACAGGAGCTTGAGTCGGCCTTTCCTTACGTGGAGACGCCCGACCAGATGGAGGCTTTGCAGGAGGTGAAGGGGGACATGGAAAAGGTCCGCCCCATGGACCGGCTGGTCTGCGGGGACGTGGGCTACGGCAAGACCGAGGTAGCCATACGGGCGGCCTTCAAGGCGGTGATGGACGGGCGGCAGGTAGCCGTGCTGGTGCCCACCACCGTGCTGGCGCAGCAGCATTTCGAGACTTTCTCCGAGCGACTCGAAGCCTTCCCGGTGAGGGTCGAGGTGTTGAGTCGGTTCCGCTCCCCGGCGGAGCAGCGTGAAATAGTCGAGAGACTGGCCAGCGGCGCAGTCGATATCTGCATCGGCACCCACCGTCTTATCCAGAAGGACGTGGCTTTTGAAAACCTCGGACTGCTCATCATCGACGAGGAGCAGCGTTTCGGCGTCAGCCACAAGGAGCACCTGAAAAAGATGCGGCAGGAGGTGGACGTGCTGACCTTGAGCGCCACCCCGATTCCCCGCACCCTGCACATGTCGCTGGTGGGGGTGAGGGACATGAGCACCATGGAGACGCCGCCGGAGGAGCGCCTGCCCGTGAAAACGTACGTCGCCGAGTATAACGAACACCTGGTCAGGGAGGCGATATTGCGGGAAATCGAGCGTAACGGCCAGGTATTTTTCGTTCACAACCGGGTGCAGAGCATCGCCATGATTGCGGAAAACCTGCGGGAGCTGGTGCCGGAGGTGGAGGTCGCCATCGCCCACGGGCAGATGCCGGAAGAGCAGCTGGAAAAAGTGATGAACGATTTCACCCGTGGCAGGGTGGATATTTTAGTCTGCACCACGATTATAGAGTCGGGTCTTGACCTGCCCAACGCCAACACGCTGATTATCAACCGGGCGGACAGGTTCGGGCTGACGCAGCTTTACCAGCTGCGGGGTAGGGTGGGACGTGGCACCAACCTCGCTTACGCCTACTTTCTTTACGACCACGGCCGGCGCCTGACTCCCGTGGCGCACCAGCGCTTAAGGACGATTTACGAGGCGACCGAGCTCGGTGCGGGATTCGGCATCGCCATGAAAGACCTGGAAATCCGGGGCGCGGGCACTCTGCTGGGGCCGAGGCAGAGCGGCCACATCACCGCCATCGGCTTCAGCCTGTACACTCGGCTGCTGGCGGATGCGGTCGAGGAGCAGAAGGCGCTGCGGGAGGGCAGGCCCAAACCGCCGCCCAAACTCCCCCCACCCACGGTCGATTTACCCCTCGATGCCTTTATCCCCGGGGACTACGTCACCGACGTCGAGACGCGACTTGAGCTTTATAAGAAGCTGGCGGACGTTGAGACGGCGGAGCACCTCGACGATGTCTTGAAGGAATACACCGACCGTTTCGGCGCGCCACCGCCGGAGGTAAATAATTTATTCTATGCGGTGCGGGTTAAGGACCTGGCGGCGCAGGCGGGCATAGAATCAATCTCCACCGAGGAAGGCCAGATAATCCTGCGCCGCTTCCAGGGACTCCCATTTAGTGCAGAGAAATTCATGCAGACCCTCACCGAAGGCGTAACCGTGGGCCGCACGCAGATAAGGATTCATTATAAGAAATTAAAAGGGGAGTGGAAGAAGGTGCTGGAGGGGGTGGTGGGGAGATTGGGTAGTTAGTACCTCGTAGCGCTTGACAATTTCATAGATTAATAATATACTAACTTAGTAATATAATATGAGGGATACTGTGAAGATATCTCGAACGGCGAGGTTTAAAAGAGCCTGGGAACAGCTTGCTAAGGCGGAAAAATCATTAGCACGGAAGGCTATTATAAACTTAGCATCGGACATCCGATATCCTGCTCTGAGAGTGAAAAAAATTAAGGGTGTTGGAAATATCTGGGAGGCCAGAGTAAGTCTAAATTTAAGGATTACTTTTTTAGTAGAAAAAGATACTATTCTTTTACGTAATATTGGACGCCACGACTCTACTTTAAATCGCCCATAGAGTATTAAGATGATTAACATGTAGTAATAGTATTCTTAGAAGAAAGATTTACTGTATACAGTATACTTTCATAGGAGATGCAAATGACCACATATAGCAAAGTCACCCGGCATGGGCAGGTAACGTTGCCTGCTTCTGTTCGTAGGAAACTCGGTATACAGGAAGGAGATATTGTTGAGGTTGTGGTTGATGATGATAAGGCTGTACTAATGCCGAAAAAAATCGTTGATAAGAGCCAGGCTTACTTCTGGACAAAGGAATGGCAGGAAGCTGAAAAGGAAGCCAGCGCAGACATAAAAGCAGGCAGGGTCAAGACCTTTGATACCGCTGAAGAATTGCTGGCTGACTTAGACGAAAAATAGAATATCGTAAGGGGAGATAAAAATATGAGCCAACATGCTGAATATCATTATAGTATAACAATCAAAACTGATGATGAGGCTGTTCTTCAGTGTTTAAGGGCGTTAAGTTAATATGCTCAATGTGTGGGAAATAAAAGAATCCCATGGGGTGGAACTAAACAGGGAGACTGGGAGCGAGACGACCATAGTGTAACCTTTCACTTTTCAAAACCAGAATATAGAACGACGTTCATTAAGGAAGTATATCGCCTATTTCCAGAAAATCTTTGGGAGAAAATAAAGGAAAGAGATGACGACCCGGCTACCCCGCAATCCTAAGTAATTTTGTTAAACATAGATAATTAATTTCAAGGCTGTCTAAGATGTGCGCCAGCCCCTCTTTCTTTTTCCACCTCTCCCTTGCTAAAGGAGGGGGACCGAGGGGGAGGATTTCCTAAAACTAAAACCCCCCTCTCTTGACGCCCCGCCGCGGCTCTAGTATTATCATTACTGTGGATTGAGGCGGAGGAAAGTATAACTTAAGAGAGCGAGTGTAAAATAACATGATAGTCCAAATGATAAAGGGTGCCAGCCAGCAGGAAGTCGATGCCGTAGTAGAGAAAGCGAAATCGCTGGAGCTTGGCGTTCAGTTGAACCTGGGCACGGATAAAACGGTCGTAGCCCTCCTGGGGAGCAATACCGGCCAGATACCCACCGATATCTTTGCCGTGCTGCCCGGCGTCGAGAGTGTCACCCGTATCATGAAGCCGTACAAGCTCGCCTCCCGCGAGTTCCGGCCCAAGAGCACCGTCGTCAATTGCGGCGGGGTGAAAATAGGGGGCGAACGTATTATCGTTATCGCCGGTCCCTGCGCCGTGGAAAGTGAAAGCCAGCTTATGCAGGCCGCCGAAGCCGTGAAAGCAGCCGGGGCCAGCATCCTGCGAGGTGGCGCCTTCAAGCCGCGCACGTCTCCATTCAGCTTCCAGGGTATGCAGGAAAAAGGACTGGAGCTGCTGTCTAAAGCCAGGGAGCGGTTCGGGATGCCGGTGGTCACCGAGGTGGTTGACCCGCATGATGTTGAACTGGTGGCCTCCCACGCGGATATGCTTCAAATCGGCTCGCGTAATATGCAGAACTATGCCCTGCTGACCAATGCCGGCAAGAGCCGCTGTCCCGTGGTGCTGAAACGCGGTTTCTCCTGCACTATCAGCGAGTGGCTTACCGCCGCTGACTACCTTCTGGCGGACGGGAAAAATCAGGTTATCCTGTGCGAGCGCGGCATCAGGACTTTCGAGGACAGTATCCGCTTTTCGCTGGATATATCCGCCATACCGGTGCTCAAGAAGAACAACCACCTGCCGGTAATCGTCGATCCCAGCCATGCCGCCGGGCACTTCTCACTGGTTCCGGCCATCGCCAGGGCAGCCGTGGCCGCCGGCGCCGACGGGCTTCTCATTGAAGTCCACCCCAACCCCAAAGAAGCCCTCGTCGATGGGTTACAGTCGCTTTCGCTTACAAACTTCATTGCGCTGATGGAAGAGCTCAAGCCCATCGCCAAGTCCGTGGGCAGGTATATCTGATTTCAATATATTAACGCCCCGTTTCATATACCTGACAGGATTACGCGTGCATAGAGAATTTATTGTTCTACAGGTCGAAGGTATTTCTATAGTCGGGCAGCTTGTTCTGCCTGATGAAAAAGCTCAATACCGGCTGGTCTGCCTCTGTCACGGCGCGCCATCGGGCAGCCCCCCGGAACCTGGCGACGGCGGTTATCCGGAACTGGCGGAAAGGATTTGCCGGGAAGGGTTTGCCGTCTGCTCTTTCAATTTCAGGGGAGCGGGGGACAGCGGCGGCAATCTGGACTTTCTCGGCTGGACGCGCGACCTTCAGGCCGTCGTCGATTACCTGTGGAGTCTGGATAATATCGATAAGTCCCGTTTTTCTCTGGTCGGCTTCAGCGCCGGGGCGGCCGTGTCTATCTACGTAGCCGCTGGGGATGCGCGTATTTCCGGTGTCGCGGCCTGCGCCTGCCCGGCACACTTCGGGCTTTTCACCGATTCCGGCTCCCCGCAGTCCGTCATCGACCGTTACCGGGAAATCGGCGCCATCAGGGACGATGATTTCCCGCCGTCCCTCGACGGGTGGTTCGATAACCTCAAGCGGGTCACTCCTCTCGACTATGTGGCCGGGATTGCCCCCAGGCCTCTCCTGCTCGTTCACGGCAGCCAGGATGAGACGGTGCCTGTCGAACATGCCCACAGTCTGTACGAGAAAGCCGGGAATCCCAGGAAACTGGTAGTTGTCGATGGGGCCGGGCACCGGCTGCGGCGGGACGATAGGGTGGTTGGTGCCGTGCTCGACTGGTTAAAATCACCGCAGTCTGACTGATAGCCCGATTGACCGAAAAACTCTAAATGAGCTATAATGTAAATAAGATATTAGTCAAGACGAACTTAAAGGCGGGTCAATCTTGCACGAGTCTTGCGGCGTATTTGGTATTTATTCCCCGGATGAAGATGTAGCCCGTCTTACCTTTTTTGCACTCTTTGCGCTCCAGCACCGCGGTCAGGAAAGCGCTGGTATTGCCACGGCCGATGGCAAAAAAATCAGGATTTTTGCCAGCATGGGGCGGGTCTCCTATGTGTTTAATGAAGATACGCTGACCAATCTTACCGGCCATATCGCCATCGGGCATAACCGCTATTCAACAGCGGGTTCCAGTAGAGCGGCCAACGCTCAACCGATTATAGTCAGAAACGGTGACAGTACCATCGCCGTTGCTCATAACGGTAATATCATCAATGCCACGCACCTCTATGAAGAGCTTATCGGCCAGGGTTATAAGTTCAGTGGCACCACCGATACCGAGGTTATCGCCAATTGTATCCTGTCTTCTCCGGGTAAAAACTGGGTTGAGAAGATTCAGCACGCCATGCGCCGACTCCAGGGCGCGTATTCTCTGGTTATTCTAACGCCGCGAGAGCTTTATACCGTTCGTGACCCGTTCGGCGTGCGTCCTCTGTGCCTGGGTACCGTCGATAGCGGGTGGGTAATAGCCTCCGAGACCTGCGCTCTGGACCATATCGGCGCTGATTTTGTCAGGGAAATTGGACCCGGTGAAGTGGTTAAAATAAGCGAAAACGGCCTGGAGAGCTATCCGGGGGAATCACATAGAAGAGGGGCGTGTATTTTTGAGTATATCTACTTTGCCCGTCCCGACAGTGTGATTGACGGGCGGCTGCTCTATCCGGCGCGGCAGGCTATGGGGGCAGGACTGGCCCGGGAGCATCCGGTTGATGCCGACCTGGTTATGGGTGTGCCGGATTCGGCCACGGCGGCCGGTACGGGTTATGCCCGGGAATCCGGCATTCCCGTCGTCGAGGGGCTGATTAAAAACAGGTACATCGGACGTACCTTTATCGAGCCTGACCAGCGTATCAGAGACCTGGGTGTCAAGCTTAAGTTCAATCCCTTACCCCAGGTGCTGGACGGAGAGCGTCTGGTGGTCGTCGACGACAGTATCGTCCGCGGCACGACAACGCCCAGCGTGGTGAAGATATTACGAAAGGCAGGCGCCAAGGAGATTCACATGCGTATCTGCGCTCCGCCTATTAAATATCCGTGCTTCTTCGGTGTGGATATGGCCACGCGCCGGGAGCTTATCGCTGCCCAGAAGAGCATACCGGAAATCTGCGAGTTCATCGGCGCTGATTCGCTGGGCTACTTGAGTATCGAGGGGCTGATTAAGGCGGTGGGTCTGCCCAGGGAAAATTTCTGCCTGGCCTGTTTTACCGGTGATTATCCCATCCCGGTACAGCTTGAGATGGACAAGCTGGCGCTGGAGACAATGGCTAACAGCCAGCAAAATGCCGCCTGCGACGATACCGACGGCAGGTAATCAACGTAACGGGATAACCTTTTGACATTGACGGTTAGTCCGTATTCCTCATTATTTCGTTAAATTCATTGAATATTCTTTGTTCAGGTTATTGACAGGGGGAACCTTTTGTTATATAGTATTTCTAGAACAGGTGTTCGTTATGTATAATTGCCGGTTTAGGGAGTCAGCATGAGAAAGACGTCTGACAAGCAAAAACGCATCATTAAGTACATCGAGCGTTTCCTTGTGGATAACGGGTATCCCCCCTCCATACGGGATATACAGGCCGGATGCAATATCAGTTCGACCTCCGTGGTGGACTATAACCTAAACATACTGGAGAGCCGGGGGCATATTCGCCGCCATGCCGATGTTTCACGCGGCATTACGTTGCTCACGCGCACGCAGACTACCGATTCGCTGGTACCGGTGCCCGTTATCGGGATGATAGCCGCCGGCGAGCCGATTCCGGTGCCGACCCCCGATACCTGGGACGTCGCGGCAGTATCGGAGACTATGGAAGTGCCGCGCGAGCTTACCCGCGGTCGTGGAGATATCTACGCGCTAAAGGTTAAGGGCATGTCCATGGTGGATGCCCTGATTAATGACGGCGATACTGTCCTGATGCAGCACGTCAGCGCGGTGGAAAACGGCGAAATGGCCGCTGTATGGCTCAAAGGTGAAAAAGAGGCTACGCTGAAGAAGGTCTATATGGAAGCCGACCGTATCCGACTCCAGCCAGCCAACGAGCAAATGAACCCCTTCTATGCCGACTATGATAATGTCGAGATTCAGGGCAGAGTTGTCGCTGTCGTCAGGCAGGTAGCCTGAAGCACCGTTGTCATTGCGAGCGAAGCGTGGCAATCCATAAATTGAATCAAGCTGTTCATTCTGTTCATTGAGATTGCCGCGTCAATACGTTCCTCGCAATGACAGTATCAGACTTATTTCTTAAATACCGGGGTGCACCAGTGCATATACTTGGGATGGTCGCCCCTGATTACCATGGTATAGATATCCTGTAGCTTGGCGGTGATTGTGCCGATTTCCCCGTCGCCTATCTTGCGGCGGTCAATTTCGGCCACTGGCGTCAGGTGGGCGGCCGTGCCGGTAAGAAAACACTCGTCGGCGGCGTAAAGCTCAAAGCGGTCGATAGGCCGTTGCACCGTCTTGATACCCAGCTCTTTTTCAGCTAGTTCTATTACAGTGTTGCGGGTAATACCCATAAGGATGTTATTATAAGTGGCCGGTGTCACCAGCTTGCCGTCTTTTATCAGAAAAATATTTTCGCCGCTTCCCTCGGAGACATGCCCGTCCGGCGCCAGCATGATTGCTTCGTCGAAGCCATTGCCGACAGCCTCCGTCTTGGCCAGGGCATTATTGATATAGATACCGGCGGCCTTAATCTGGGGTGGAATAACGTTATCCTCCGGGCGGTGCCATGAGGATACGGCGCACCTCGCCTTGTCCACGTCCAGGTAAGGCCCCCAGGGGATAACGAACACGAAGAAGTCGTCATCCAGGTCATGCAGGCGCACGCCCAGCGCCTGGGAGCTTTTATAAGCCACGGGCCTGATATAGACATCTTCCTGGAAGCCGCACTTCGCCACCAGTTCCACGGTTATCCGGCATAGTTCATCGATGGAATCGGGCAGGGTGATATTCAGCACCTTGCACCCGCTTGCGAGTCGCTCGTAATGCTCTTTCAGGCGGAAGATATACGCCTGTTTCTGCTTGCTATTCCAGTTGCCGCGGATACCTTCGAAGATAGCGGAACCGTAGTGAAAAGCATTGGTCATTATCCCGATTTTAGCTTCTTCCAGAGGGACGAACTGCTTCTGAAAATAGGCGTAAGACGGCATATTACGGTCTCCTTTCCAGTAACCTTCATTATAGCTTCTGCGGCGGTAGAAAAACAAGTGGGGTTATCGGAGGTGGACTGGGGCATGGTATAATACCTCAACATATGGATGAAGTTAATATTGAGAAGCGGGGTAATTCCGGGAAGCTAATCTGGTTCAAGCGGAGAATCCTTCCTTTGGCCGGGCTAATTCTGGTTATCGCCATTGTGGCGGGTATAATATATATCAATACACGGTGCCCTGAACGATTTGAAGAGCTGGAGAGATATGGTTATTTCGGAGCTTTTATTGTAAGTATAATATTCAACGCTACTCTCATTTTGCCAGCGGGCAATATGCTGGTTCAAATGACTCTCGGTACTGCTGCCGCACTTTCGCCTGTTCTGGTAGGGTTTGCCAGTGGTGTCGGTGCGTCAATAGGTGAAACAACCGGTTATGTAGCCGGTCGCAGCGGGCGTGGATTAATAAAGAGAAAGAGTCAGATGTACGGTCGGGTTGAAGGCTGGGTAAGGAAGTGGGGAATTGTAACTATATTCGTGTTCTCAATAGTGCCTTTTGTGTTCGACCTGGTTGGCATTGCCGCGGGCGCGCTACGGTTTCCTTTCTGGAAGTTCTTTCTTGCCTGCATGGCGGGCAGGATTATATTATACGTGACAATGGTATGGCTGGCCTCGCTGGGATACAGGTTGATACTCCCCTGGTTCGGTTAGTTCTGCCGCTTTACCTTGAGAACCAGCGCCGCGCCGACGATGAAGTACGCTAGGCACACCATCAGCATGAAAGTATAGCCGAATCCGGGACTGCGAGCATTGAAAAAGTCGATGGCCGGGCCGATGGCTCGCGCCAGAGCGGCGCCGCCGGCGGTGGCCATGTTGGCTATACCCAGGTACCGCGCTTCTTCTCCTTCGGCTACAAGGTCGGTGGCCAGCGCCCAGTTGGTGCTGTTGAAGGCCCCTATAGCCACGCCGATGATGGCGGCGGCCCACAGTATCGTGCCGTATTCCTGCGATAGAGCGATGACGGCAATCCCCAGGGCGCCCAGTATTCCCGACGCTATGGTGATGGGCTTGCGGCCTATCCTGTCGGAAAGGTAGCCGGCCGGCCAGACGACAATCAACATACCCACCACGGCGAATATGGAGAAACGGGCCGTCGCCTCGGCGGGGTCGGTAACTCCGATGACATCCCTAAGGAAATAAAGGGCGAACTGCTGGATGGTGGTGAAAGCCATGTAAACAAGCAGGCGGGAGGCCAGAAACCAGACCAGGTCACGGTTGCCCAGCACTTCTCTGGCGGTCTGGAGCAATGCCGCCGGCAGCGAAACCCGGCGATTATTGACGGTTAAGCGGGGTTCTTTTACCATGACGACCGTAGCAATCACGGCTCCCAGCAGGACTATAGCCAGTATTCCCACTACCAGCCACAGCCACTGGCTGCCTTCTCCGGCGTAATAGCGGTCCATGAAAATGCTGGCAAGATATACCAGAATTACTCCGCCGACAATCTCAAGTAAAGCCTTAATACCCGATGCTGCCCCACGCCTGTGTTGCGGTACGAGGTCGGGAATGAAAGCCTGGAAGGGGCCCTGCGCCGTATTGGTGGATAGTTGCAGGAGGCAGTAAACGACAAATGTGGCGGCGAAGCCACCGGCGAGGCCGATGCCGGGGATAATCAGCACGGCGATAATCCCGCCGATTAATATGTAGGGTCGGCGCCGACCCCACCGGGAGCCGGAACGGTCGCTGATGGCGCCGGCTATCGGCTGGACGAGCATAGCCAGGAATAGTCCCGTGAGGGTCATCAGGCCGAGGTAGGTATTTTTCTGCGCTTCCGGGATGAAGTCCAGCAGCCGCAGCGGCAGGATGATGGTGTGCAGACTCTGCCAGAGGGCGGTCAGGGCAAAGCCGAAGATGGTTATCTTGATATAGTCCCGGCGGCGGAAATATGTGGTGTTTTCGTTTGGCATGACGGCTGTTCAAAGCATAGCAGAGCGTGGGTAAAGAGGCAACTTTATAAAGTCGCCGTATACGTATATAATCAATACTGGCATGACAGCGCGCTACCCGCTTGTAGAAGAGATATACATGGCACCGGATGCCCCGTGGTGCTTTGAGGCCTTCGCCGGAAGGCCTTTCAGTTTCTTCCTGGACAGCGGCATGGACCCGGCCAAGCTGGGGCGTTATTCCTTCATGGGTAGCGACCCCTTCCTCGTATTAAGAAGCCGGGGTGATGTCATAACGCTCATCAGAGATGGGGAGGAGGAGGTCAGGCGGGGCAACCCCTTCGATATGCTGGGTGAGTTGCTGGAGATATATACTCTGGATGGCAGCCGGGAGGGAATACCGTTTACGGGAGGGGCTGTGGGGTATTTCAGCTATGATTTGTGCCATTTCATCGAGCGTCTGCCGACCACCGCCGTCGACGATTTACAGCTGCCCGAATGCTACCTGGCTTTCTACGATGCCGCCGTGGTTTTTGACCACCTGCAAAATAAAACGTACCTGGTTTCTACCGGCTTTCCGGAGCTTGAGGAGAGTAAGAGACAGCGCCGGGCGGAGGAAAGACTCAAGGAGTTAAAAAGTCGGGTCTTGCTCTGTCCGCCGCCGTCCCCCGTTACGCAGGTATTTTCCGATAAAAATCTGGTGCTCAAAGCTAATTTTTCTCATGAAGGCTATCTGGAGGCGGTGGCGACCGCCCGCGAGTATATCTGCGCCGGGGATATATTTGAGGTAAATTTGTCGCAGAGGTTCGATGTAGATTTAGTCATTCCGCCGTACGAGCTTTATAAACGCCTGCGGAAAATCAATCCGGCGCCGTTTGCCAACTACTTTAACTTCGATGGAGTCGGCATCGTGGGGACTTCCCCGGAGAGGTTTCTTAAAGTGAAGGGCGACATGGTGGAGACGCGACCAATCAAGGGCACCAGGCCGCGTGGCAGAACCCCCGAAGAAGACCGCGCGCTGGCCGATGGCTTGCTGGCCAGCGCCAAAGACCGGGCGGAAAATATGATGATAGTCGACCTCGAGAGGAACGATATCGGGCGGGTATGCTGCTACGGCACGGTGAAGGTTACCGAGCTGGCAATCTTGGAGACGTATCCCACCGTTTTTCACCTCACCTCCACCGTGGTGGGGCAGTTGAGCGAGGGGAAAAGCCGCACGGATTTGCTTAAAGCCACCTTCCCCGGCGGTTCCATCACCGGGGCCCCCAAGGTGCGGTCGATGGAAATCATCGACGAGCTGGAGCCGACCCGCCGCAGCGTTTATACGGGGTCGCTGGGCTACTTGAGCTTTAGCGGGGACATGGACCTGGACATCGTGATACGCACGATAATCGTCAAGGACGGACGCGCCTATTTCCAGGTGGGGGGCGCTATCGTCTACGACTCCCGGCCGGAGGGGGAGTACATCGAGACTCTGGACAAGGGGAGAGCGCTGATACAGGCACTCAATCTCTCGCCGAACGGCGAAGCGGAGATAGTATCGTGATTCTGGTGATTGACAACTACGATTCGTTTACCTATAACCTGGTGCAGTACCTGGGCGAACTGGGACGGGAGCCGGCGGTCTACCGCAACGATGCCGTAACCCTGGAGCAAATCGAGTCCCTTTCGCCGAGCCATATCATTATCTCGCCGGGGCCCTGTACGCCGCTGGAAGCCGGTATTTCCAACGATGTTATCCGTCACTTCCGCGGGAAAACCCCCATACTGGGGGTCTGCCTGGGTCACCAGTGCATCGGCTATGTATATGGGGGTTTGATTAAACGGGCGGCGCTGCCGGTGCACGGCAAGGACTCGCCAATCTTTCACGACGGCGAAACGGTATTCGGGGGACTGGAATCGCCGCTCTCCGGGGGTCGTTATCATTCGCTGGTTATCGACGCCGGGTCGGTGCCGGCGTCTCTGGAAGTCTCGGCGAAGACCGGGGACGGCATAATCATGGCGGTGAGAAACCGGCATGACGTCGTCGAAGGCATCCAGTTCCACCCGGAGTCGATAATGACACCGGCAGGCCACGATATCCTGTCTAATTTTCTGGCACTTTCGGTACCCGCACGGAGGTAATTATGGAAGAGATAGTCTACCTGAACGACTCGCTGGTGCCGCGCTCGGAAGCGCGCATATCCGTCCTGGACTACGGGTTCCTCTACGGTTACGGGCTTTTCGAGACGATGCGCGCCTATCACGGTAAAATATTTCTCCTGGAACGCCACCTGAAACGACTGCTCGATTCGGCGGCTGCTATCGGGCTGGGCGACTCTCTGGCCGGTATCGACCTGGATAAGGCCTGCCTGGACACGCTTAAGGCGAATAAGCTGGAAAACGCCCGACTGCGACTGACTGTTACCGGCGGCGAATTGGAAGCGTTCCCCTGGTCGGGTGAAAAAGTCGCGCCCACCGTGGTTATCACGGCCAGGCCGTACCACGGTTTTCCGCCCGAGAAGTACGAGCAGGGCTTTAAGGTCTATCTCGCTGCAGTACGCCGCAGTATGCAGTCCTCCATCTCAGGTGTTAAGTCGGTAAGCTACCTGCTCAGTGTACTGGCGCGCAACGAGGCAGCAGCGCACGGATTCGACGAGGTGCTGCTTTTAAACGATGACGGGTATATCGCCGAGGGTGGCGGCTGCAATGTCTTTTTCGTAAAGTCATCAAGGCTGGTAACGCCGTCCCTGGCAAGCGGTATCCTGCCGGGAATCACCCGCGACGTGGTAATAGAACTGGCCGATGAGCTTGGGATAGTCCTCACCGAGGGTACCGTGGGTCTGGCGGTAATCAAGCAGTGCGATGAGGCTTTTCTGACCAATTCGATGATTGAAATTATGCCGCTGACAGCGGTCAGCGATGGTAGTGGAAATACGGTGACCATCGGCACCGGGAAGCCGGGGGAAATTACCCGGCGGTTGATGGCTGCCTATAAAGAGAGGGTGGCAAGGGAAACCGCAAACTAGCTTCTACCAGAATTCCGTCTGCGTTACGTGCTCGGTTTCCCGGATGATCTTTCTTATTCCGGCCCGCGCCTGCTTATCGATAACAGGTTCGACTTCCGATACGGGCAGACCGTCTTGGTTCTTTTCTGCCTGCCATTTAACGATATATCCCGGCACGAGGGCGCTGGCATAGTCGGCCGTACCGCAACAGGAAGCATCGACCACCGCCTCGCTAAGGATATACAGGACTTCCCTGCCGTTATACTTTAGCCGCACTTCTTTTAATGGCGTATAATGCCCGGCAATCGCATTAACGTCCTGGTTCAACTTCAAGTGAGTGTATCTGGTCGCCATAGTCATTCCGTAGCTAGGGATAAACCGCCGGCGATTCGAGTCCCGTTGTTTCCGGCAGACCGAGTACGAGGTTCATATTCTGCACGGCGGCGCCGGAGGCTCCTTTGCCCAGGTTATCAAAGCGCGCCGAAAGTAAAATCCTCTCCTTGCCGCCGAAGACGAATATATCAAGATTATTTGTGCCGTTACAATCGGCAAAAGTCAGAAAGCCGTTTTTCAGGTAATCGTCCGGCGGATAGGGCATCACGTTAATAAACCGCTCTCCGGCATAATAATCAGCCAGAACCGCCCTGATATCCGCGGCAGAAAGGGCCTTTTTCAGATGGCACGCTACCAGCGGGATAGAGGTAATTTCGCCGCGGTATATATTGAAAACGGTGGGAGAGAAGACGGGCGGCCGGGCCAGGCCGGCGATTTTCGTCATTTCAGGCAGGTGCTTGTGATTCAATTCGAGTGAATACAGGCGGGGAGTCTTGACATAATCGGGCGCATCCCCGTTCTCGTAGTCGCCAATCATAGACTTGCCGCCGCCGCTGTAGCCGACAACGGCATGGCAGGTAACCGGGTATTCCGGACCGACAATGCCTTTCGCTATAAGTGGATAGAGTATCGCAACAAACCCGGTGGCGTGGCAGCCGGGTACGGCAATCCGCCTGGATTTTTTAATCAGGCCTCTCTGTTCTTTCCTAAGTTCGGGGAGGCCGTAGACCCACCCTTCTGTCACGCGGTGAGCGGTTGACCCGTCTATTACACAGACCGAGTCGTTCTTAATCAGACTGACAGATTCCCGCGCGGCGTCATCCGGCAGGCAAAGGAACACGATATCCGTTTCGTTTAAAATTTTGCTCTTGGTTTCAGGGTCCTTGCGTTTCTCTTCGGGTATCTCGATAATCTCAATGTCTTTGCGTCCGCTCAACTGCTCGCGTATTTTCAAGCCTGTTGTGCCGTGCTGGCCGTCAACAAACACCGTCTTTTTCATCCAATTATCCTTTCATCATTCTTGCCGATATGCGGGGTTGGGCAAGAAGGAGACCGTCCGTGAGGGGGAAAATCGCCCGGTGCCTGCCCGGCGGCGCTGTGTACGGTGACTGAAGTAAGGCGTACTTTCGGATGTTTACATAATATGCGCGCCGACTCAACGTCGGCAGACCCGGTAACGCTGATAATGTCCACTCCGGTCTTGGCCATTTCCCGAGTCCTCTTTTTTTATGTTATCCTGACTAAGAGTATAGCATAAGCATATCTAGATTCATACAGGTAGCTGGTGATGAAAATGACCGCCTTTCTGCCGATGAGTGTCTTTTCTATCCAAATATATAAGAATTTGTGCATAATAAAATTCTCATTTGTACGTGCACATCTCTTGACATGAGCGTAACAATAGTTTATTGTTTATAGCAAATAGCTTTGAGGGAAGGAGGAAATCCATGCAAGCATATTGCGTGAAATGTCGCGCCAAGAAAGAAATGAAAGATCCTAAAGCCATTACCATGAAGAATGGTAAGCCGGCGACGCAGGGTGTATGCCCGACCTGCGGCACCAAGATGTTTAGAATCGGCAAGAAATAAAAGCCGGTATTATAAAGGGATTTATAGATAGACAGGCTGGGTATTTACTTATTCAGGAATATCCAGCCTCTTTTATTTGCAAATAGCTGACAGATTATTTGAGTGGGGAAATTAAGTAACGTACTTGTTGACTAGGTCTCTGGTGTTGATGACGTTGAGTTTGCGGAAGATAAGAGAGAAACGGTCTTCCAGTTCTTTCATTATCTCGCGGTGATTAGCCTCCGGGAGGTGCCATAGCTCTTTCTTGAAATCGCCGAAGGCCTTCTTACGTGTCTTATAAAGGAATTGCTCCTCCGTTTCCCCGGACTTTTTCTCGTCTTTGTATTTAGTATCGATGTGCTTGTATATCGTTCCCAGGAGTTCCGGGGGAAAGTTCGGGCTGTCGTATATCATGTTCTGGAAACCGGTGGCCAGGTGTACCTCAACCGCATTGACCTGCGGGAACATGTCGAAGGCTTCATCGGGCAGGGTTGAGGCGCCGTGCTGTACCGCCCCGCCCATGCCGTATTTTCTCCGGGCCACTTTAGAAAGCTCTCGTAAGGTATTAAAATCGATGCTGACCTCGGCAATCGAGCCGTCGGGTAAAACGACCCCGCCGTGCGATGTCCCGGTCTGTACGCTGATTTTAGATATTCCTTTAACGCCTTTGTCCAGCCGGCGGCGGTAGCCGTCCATATAGGCTTCCAGGTCTTCCGTGGTGCTGTTGCCTTTGCCTATTTCACCGATTTCGCCGCCTATTGAGGTGGTAACTCCCTGCGGCTCGATGCTGCGGATAAACTGCGTCATCTCCGCGGTAATCTGCGAGTTCTTTTCCTGCTGTTCTTCGAGTCCGGATTTTGTTAAATCCACGAGGGTGGAGGCGTCGATATCTATATTGTAGAAACCGGCATTGACGGACTCCCGTATCAGTTCCTTGATATCGCTGATTTCGTCTTCAGGGGTTTCGCGGTACATTTTTCGCCTGACCTGGAAATGGTCGCCTTGGATGAAAACGGGCCCCTTGAATCCTTCGCTGATGGCGGCGGCTAGTATGCAGGAGGCATACTCTCCCGGACTCTGCAGAGTATAATCCATTTCGGAGCGGGCAATTTCAAAGATGAAAGCTCCCACTTTATCTTGTATAGCGGCTCTGAAAACGGCACGGGCAACATGGTGGGTAATGCCGCGGATATTGATAGCGGGTACGGTTATGCCGCTGTAGAGACCTTTGCCGGAGGCTTCGTAAAGCCCCTGAATGCTGGCGGGGTAGATACCGCCGCTGCGGGCCATCTCCCGGATAACGCGGTAGTGTTCTTCGCGCATCTGTGGGTCTGCCCCGAAGACGGCCAGTTCTACAAGGGTATCTATGTTATTCTTATTTTTTATGTGGCTTGATTCGGCTGGCATTTTTCTTCTTACCATTGATTAAAATAGAGCGGCGTCCGTTGTATCTATCGGCGTCGTACAGGGTGGCGGTATCGACCAGATTAAGCTTTCCGTATATGTTTTCCAGTGGGCAATTGGAAATTTTACCGTTATGAACACAGACCATATTGCCGAACTTCTTTTTCACGATAAGGTCGACGGCGGCTATGCCGAAGTATCTCCCCATTCTGCGGTCGTAGGCGCAGGGGGCGCCGCCGCGCTGGAGGTGACTTAATATGACGCTGCGTGTTTCCAGCTTGGTGCCTTTTTCTATTTCCCGGGCGATATAAGCGCCGATGCCTCCGAGGGCTTTATGACCGAAGCTATCGACTCCTTCCTTTTTCACGACTTCGGTGCCGCCTTTTGGCTTGGCTCCCTCGGCTACCAGAATAATTTCGTACCTCGTGCCTGACCGTCTTCCCTCCGAAACGAGCTCGTTCACTTTATCCATAGAGAAATTGTGTTCCGGGATGAGTATAATATAAGCTCCGCAGGCCTCGCCGCCTTCGAGGGCCAGCCAGCCGGCGGTGCGGCCCATCGTTTCCACCACGAATATTCTCTTGTGGGAACCGGCGGTAGTTCTTAAACGGTCTACCTCTTCAACGATGACGTTCAGGGCTGTTTCGTACCCCAGCGTGTAGTCGGTTTCGGGGAGGTCTTTATCAATCGTTTTGGGGATGCCGATAGTGTTCACGCCCGCTTTGTACATTCGGGTGGCGATGGCCAGAGTACCGTCGCCGCCGATAGCTATGACGGCATCCAGCCCGAGTCTCTCGATGTTTTCTTTTACCAGTTTCGAGCATTCGTTTTTAGGGTCGTAGGGGCTGAAACGAGATGTGCCCAGCATCGTCCCGCCGTACCTGTCCCAGGTCCTGACGGCATCCGGGTTAAGGGGTGAGATATATCCGGCGGAGTCCCAGGTGGCGGGGTCGACGTTCGCCAGTCCTTTCCACCCGTCATGAATGCCCATAACTTCGTAGCGGATGCCCCGTTCCCATTCAAGGCGTTCGTCCATGGCGGTTTTGACCACCCATTTCAGGGCCGGATTCAGCCCGGCGCAGTCGCCGCCGCCGGTCAGCACACCGATTCTGCTCTTTTTCATACTATCTTTACTTTTCAGTATACCACTCTATCAAAGAGAGTGGTATAAAATACGAGCGCTATGTCTTATTTTCTCCTCTTGCTCATCTTGAACCACGGGTGGAAGCTGATGATGCTATCATGGGGCATAGAATGGTGACCGTCGCTGTTCATGGCCATATCCATCGCATTGAGGTAATCGGCAATCCTGTCGGGCAGGAGAAAGTGGTTGCCAACGTACTCTTTAGCCCTCTGCCCGAACGCCTCGGTGGCTTTGGGATTCTTCAGCATGTTTATCACCCGGCGTGCCGTTTTCTGTGGGGTTTCGTAAAAGTATCCGGTATCGCCGTCCCTGATTTGCAGGGGGATGGCGCCCACGTTAGCGGCAATTACCGGTTTGGCCTTCCAGAGTGCCTCGGTAATGACCAGCCCGAACCCTTCTTTGGTTGAGGGCTGCATAATGACGTTAGCCGAGCGCTGGAGGGCGTTGACTTCCCTCCAGTTTTCCTGGCGGTCGTCGAGCGAAAGGTGGAGTATATGGATGTCCTCGTCGTTTTTGGTATCTTCGTAGAGATTGGCCAGTATTCGGGCTCCTTCAGGGTCGTCGGATGCCATGCCGCCGGCCAGGATAAGCTGACATTTCAGTTCTTTTCTTACATAGCGGAAGGCGGCGATTGTCCTGTCCAGCCCCTTCCACGGGTCGAACCGGCCTACCTGGACGATTGTCGGGATTTTCTTATCGATTTCGTATTTGTCCAGCACCTTGTCAATCTCCGCCCGGCTAAGCTCGCGGTTTTTCTCGGAAAGGGGGTCAATAAAGGGCGGTATGATGAAGCTGGGCAGCGGCCAGCGCGTTACGACGTAATGAGCGGCGGAGAAGATAGCAGCGTCGTAGGGTTCCATCCAGTTGGTCATAAAGTCCCAAAGGCCGGGATTTTCATCCATGGGCGCCTCTTCAATATCGATATGGCATCTCCAGAGCCAGGTCGTGCCCGCTTTCTTGAGATGACGGGCCAGGCCGAGCGGCTGGGGGTCGTTGACCATGATGACATCGGTACCAGTGTCGACGACATCGCTGCAGGCGCAATCGGCGATGGTGCAGTAATAAGCCCTTTCCATTTCCTGGGTAAAATTGCCTTTCATACCCTGGAGCAGGTTATGCAGGCCCTTGGTACATTTAAAAAAATCATCATTGCCGCTGATAACCTTCCATTCGGTCTCGACACCGAGGTTATTCTGGAAGGGAACGGAGCTGTAAAGCATTTCCGCGACGCCGCCGCCCTGGGCAGTGGCATTTAATTCCAGTAACCTGTATCCTTTAAGGCGTTCGGCGGCTTTCTGTACCCTTTCTATTCTCTCGCTGCCGATGATGGGTGTGTAGTCTTTGAGGGGTGGGGCGGTAAAGGGGCACAGGTTTAATCGCTTGCTGTAAATTACTCCATGTGCCGGGGTTGAAGCCGGTGCGTTTCCCTTTATCACCTGAAGTTTTTTGGCTGCTTTCAAGCTGGTGTCTCCCTTCGTTTTAGTGTTTCTTACCCTGGTGTCTATGACCATAGGTTTGTCTCCTTTTCATTATAGAGTATTTTATCAGAAATATAGTAGTAAGAGTACAATATCAGCAGAATAATACTGATATTGCCATAATAGGAGAGTTGGCGTGGACGGACAAGGGGGTTCACACTTATAATGAATCAGGGCTAGCTAGCAAAAGAAACAGGGGAGGGCGTAAGTTGGCGGCTATCGAGTGACTGTCAATAAAGTCCGGGGTAAATATTCGGGGGTAATGCCGCCAAGCTCATTAAAAAATTACGGGGAGGGGGAGACGGGGCGTGTGACGCCGGCTGGACTTATCCCCCGAAAGGGAGTAGAATTAGACAAATGGTTGAGGGAAAAGGTGATGGCTGATTTTCATCAGATGATGATGTTCTGTTCATGTATGCAGTAAGGAAGAGCACTTGGCTCAATAGAGTCGGTGCTTTTTAAGTTAAGGAGGTAACTATAATGCAATCGAGTTTGATTGGTAAAATCGAAAAAGCCAAACGCTACGCTCAAGAAACAGACCGGGTTACCTTCTCTGAACTTGCGGTGAAGTTCCGCGGCGAGAATAACGATTACGATACCGGCTATAAAGACGGTAAATGGAGATGTACCTGTAGTTTCTTCTCCAAGTGGGGGCTATGCGTTCATACCATGGCCATGGAGAAAATCCTGGCAAATATGTTGCCTCCGGAAGCCCGCACGACACAATATGATGTCTCTAGCCTTTCAACGGAAGGTTGAATCTGATATCGGCGGGAGCTGGCCAGGTACGATAGCCTTACCTCCTGGTTTTCGGACTGTTATGAAAAAACCGCCCCGGGGAAGGAATGAATTTTCTAGATAAGTTAGCGCAGGCCAGTAAGAATAACCACAGCTTATTGTGCGTCGGTCTTGACCCCGACCCGGCCTTGATGCCGCCGGGTACCGGGGTCTTCCAGTTCAACAGGGGTATTATCAATGCCACAGCCGACCTGGTATGCGCCTATAAGCCGAATATCGCTTTCTACGAGTCGATGGGCAGCGAGGGACTTGATATTCTTAAGCGTACCAGGGATTACATACCGGTTGATATTCCGGTAATAGTAGATGCCAAGCGCGGCGATATCGGCAATACGGCCAGAGCCTATGCTTGGGGACTTTTCGATTACTTCAACTTCGATGCTACGACGGCCAGCCCTTACTTGGGGTTCGACTCTTTAGAGCCTTTTATAGAGTACCGCGACCGGGGTGTTATGATTCTTTGCCGTACTTCCAATGCCGGCGCCGCTGACTTTCAGTCGCTTTCCTGCGAGACAGGCGGCGGACATAAGATGCTTTTTGAAATCGTCGCCGAGAAGGTCAACGAGTGGAATAAATACGGCAACCTGGGGCTGGTGGTGGGGGCTACTTATCCCGAGGAGTTGAAGCTGATACGGCAGAGATATCCGGATATGCCGCTCCTGATACCGGGGGTGGGGCCCCAGGGCGGTGAACTGGCCCGTGTGGTGGAATATGGCGTTGATGCCGGGCGGCAGAGGACGATAATCAACTCCTCACGGCAGACTCTCTATGCTTCGAAGGGCAAAGACTTCGCGGAGGCAGCTAGGCACGCCGCCGAGGAATTAAGGGACAGAATTAACAGCCTCCTGTGATGCTGTACCTGTAAGGATGACCCGGAATGGTCTTGGAGATTAACATCGGGGATGTGGTTAAACTGAAGAAGGTCCACCCCTGCGGCGGCTATGAGTGGCGGGTGGTGAGGGTGGGGGCGGATATCGGCATCAAATGTCTCAACTGCGGTCGCCGCATTCTTCTGGAGAGGGGCGTCCTGGAGCGCCGGGTCAAAGAGTTCGTTTCACGGGCACAATGATAGCGGGTTGCTTTAGAATCACAGTAGAGAAGGATTTTTACTGACGGCAGCGGTCTTCTCGGCGACTTTAAAGCGCTCTCCTTTCTGGTGTAAAATTTCGGTAATTGTCTGGCTAAGGCTGTGCGCGCTCAATGGTTTAATGAGATATCTGGCGGCCCCCATGCGCAGGGTCTTCTTACGCTGTGTCGATTCGGCGATGGCTGTAAGCACGACCACAGGTATTTTGGAAAATTCGGGATTACGTTTTATCTCGCGTAGTATGGACCAGCCGTCCGGGCCGGGCAGCCGTAAATCCAGCAGTACCAGGGCGACAGGGTGCTCCCTGATTATTTCCATACCGATTTTACCGTCGCCGGCTTTAAGTACTTGATATCCCTCCAGTTCCAACACGCGGGCAATAAAGTTCAGGATATCGGCCTCATCCTCAATAATAAGTACCGTCTTTGTACCACGTTTCCTGGTGATTGCCTTTTGTCCAGATATTGGCGTTTTTGAATAAATATTGTCCATATCCTTCTATAGAGTATCAGGCGTTTGTAAAGATGAGCGTAAATATAGTATATAGATTATTAAGAAATCATAAAGTTTCTATAAATAATGTGCCGTAAAGTAGATAATTAATCTATAATTTGCCAATTGGCAAATTATAGGGGCGTCGACAGGCCGGTACTGGCCGGATGTTGCTGATAGATGTCCACAACATAAAGTCTTGTCAAGCCAAGGCGCGGGGTGATATGATGGTAATGACTGAAAACGGCGTGAAGTTAGACGCATTTGTTGAGCCTGCCAGCGTAGCTCAGTGGTAGAGCAGCGGTTTCGTAAACCGCCGGTCGATGGTTCGAATCCATTCGCTGGCTCCAAGTTTTAAGGCTAAAAAGCCCCGATGCGGAATTTACATAATCGGGGCTTTAATGTTTCTGCTAATCTTTTGCTAATCTTAGATGTAGTACCTGAGAGGTATATTGGTTATTTATCCATCTTAAAGAGAAGCCGCAAATATACCTTGAAAAGAGGATCTCTAAATCGATATTGACCCCTACCTGATTTCTCGACAATTTCCAATTTATCTGCAAGATTCTCCATCGGGCCGGTAATTTGACCTTCGTTCCTCTGCGGTAAGTTATGTAATAAATACGGCATGTTTACTGTCGAGTGTGGGGCTGAGGCCATCGCACGAATGATCTCTGTGTGAACGCCTCCCCTAATCCGATCGAATTTACTCTGAAAGTGCTGCTTCCGGACTGAAGTTGTGATGAACTGAATGGCCTTTTCAAGATCAAGATCATCGATGTTTTGATCAGTATTAAATTTAAACGCATGATAGCCAATTAAATGGACAGGTTGTGGGAACTCATTTGCTAAACGCGCAACCTTGGTTTTAGAGTCTTCGTCAATAGTGACTTCCGTTCCTTCTAGGGCTGCATCCATAATAGAAGTCAACTCATAAATACTCATTCTTGGTATTTCCAAGTGTTCAAATAGGCGTTCAGAGGAAGGATGCTGCATTATCAATCTAGTAGAAGTACCAGTAACACCACATACGATAAAATTGACTGAGAAATAACTATCAGCCCTAAATTTTTCTATTGTAGCTTTAAGAAATGAAGCTAAGTCAACACGATCTTCGAGGACATCAATCTCATCAATAAGGAAAGTGATACCCTGTGCTTCGTATCCAAATTCCTTCAATAATTCCTTAGATTTGGTCACAAACCAAACAGAAAGGTCACTAGGTGATAATGGTTCATTTTCGGATTCATGCTTCGCTCCGAATATTTTAGTATCAACTGAAACCGTATTTTTTGTCTTTGTTGTCCCAGAAAACTTACCGAGGTTTGTCTGGAGAGTGGTTATTAGTCCATTCACAATATCTATCAATTCATTGTCGGATAAACACCTATGGTCACCCGTGATGTTATTGAATAAAGACCCACCTAGGGTTATCTTGAATCTTTCCAGTAATTCTGGTTCGCCTTGAGCGACATACATCAACTGCAATGCAACTGAACTCTTTCCTATTCCTCTATGCCCGTAAATGAGGACATTTTTTCCATTATATAACGCATCAATGGCATTAACGATGGCTTCTTTTCTACCGACAAATTTTCGAGGATCAGATATCGGATCTTGAGGTGTGAATGGATTATTTTTTATTGTTGTTGATTCTTCAGCATCCGACTCAATAACTTGTTGAGTTTGCTTATCTTGCGTTTGTCTAGGGATGATATCTCGAGCAATGGGACCTCTTCTGCCAATACTGGGGTTGAAATCGATTTCTTGACCTTCTTCCAAGGTTTTAAATCCTATGGTACGAATCTCCGTTACGTGAAGGAAATAGTCTTGTCCATCTTCACCTGTAGCAAAACCATATCCATTAAAGTCTTTAAAGAGTTTTACAACTCCTTTCATTTCAAATCCTCCTTCACATGACTGACAAATCATCATATAGAAAGCCAGTACTTGTCAAGTATAGGACCGTTGATACTGTATTATATACGTTCTTTCGTGATGAAAATCGTGTCGTCAAAAGCTTTCGCAGCAGCTTCCTGCAACCCAGGGACTACGTGGGTATAAGTATCAAGGGTAAAAGCTACTGTGGCGTGTCCTAGTCGTTCTGATACTATTTTCGGATGTACACCTGATTTTAGCATAAGCGTGGCGTGGGTGTGCCTCAAGTCGTGTAGTCGTAGTTTTAAACCTGCACGCTTGGCTATCTTTGTAAAGGCTGGCGTCACAGTATCGGGATTTAATGGATTTCCGTCAATATCAGCAAATATGAGGTCGTTATATTGAACTGGATTATTGTTCAATAGACGTAAAGCTGCTTGCGATTCCTTGTGTTCACGCAATTGAAGAGCTAGCGATGGTGTCATGGCGATTAATCGTCTGGCTTTAGGCGTCTTTGGCTCTCGAATTATTTTCGTGCCATCTTTTAGTATTTGAAGTGACCTGTTAATAGATATGGTCATAAAATCTAAGTCAATATCACTCCATCGAAGAGCGAGTATTTCTCCGCGTCTCATTCCCGTATGTAAGGCGGTATATATAATAGTGTAGTAGGGGATACTGCTTTCCTCTTCCATTTTCTTGGCTTCTTCTAATAACTGGGGTATATCTTCGGCTTGTAGTGTCGCCATTTCTTTTTTGACTGGTCTTGGTGGGTCAACCGCGTTAGCGACATTACGTGTTACTAATCCCCACTTCACAGCATGATTCAAAGCTTCTGATAAAATACGATGATGATGTTTTACTGTTTGCGCGGATAGCCCACCTTTACCGTTTAAACGTCCTGAAGTCAATTCATGAGCATAATAGCTTTGCAAGTGTTCCGGCTTTAACTGGGTTAAAGTGATACTACCAAGATTGGGTATTAAGTGAGTTCTGACAATCTCGGCATAGCGTTCAAAAGTCCTAGGAGCTGTATTCGTTGAAGCGTAATCAACTAACCACTGCTCCAGGAATAAACCTACAGTCGTTTTAGTTGGTTTGATATAGTTGCCAGTTTCAAGGCGGTTTATCAGTGAAGCAAGTTCCTTCTCGGCCTGCTTCTTAGTGCCTTTAACAGAATGCCATTGATACCTCTTCTTACCAGTCTGCGGGTCGCGTCCGGTATAAAGAACTATAGACCATGAATTATTGCTTCTCTTAGTGATATGTCCTCTCATTTTTCTTCCTCCTTAATTGCATACTCTGATAATAACTTAAGAGTCTGGTTTGGCTTTGGAGGTTCTCCAGCAAAAGATACTTCGGCCTTTCCTTTTTCAAACTTGATATCTAAATCTGATGAATAATGAGTGACTTTTCGCAGAGAATTAAGACCGGATATCCATTCTCTCAATTTCATGATTACATCTAATGCTTGTGGAGCTGTGATTCTCTGCCAATCAGAAGTTTCCCTAATATGCGTAAACCATCTGAGATATATCATACACATTTCGGTACTGATTTTCAGTGACGCTAGCGCATCAGAGCTGTCTAGTAACTCAATTAATTCCTTATCACGATTATTAGATATATTTCCGCTACGAAGAGCGTTATAGTACATAATAGGATGCAAGGCTTCCTCGATGATAAGATTGTCCTTGTTAATCGGGAAGCCTAAGTTGAATATATCATGTAATGGTTCATTATCATGTTTTACTTCAAGGAGAGTTTGCAGTTCAGTATCCGGCATAACCAAACTGGCATCATCAAAAAACGTCTCGAAATCGGTATTATATTTGACGTGCCTTTCTTCATTTAAGGCATACCCATAGGATTGAATCCATAGCAACGTCACATCAGGTCGAAAACGATATAATCTTGAGGCCCACTTAGCTTGACGGATTGTAAATTCCTCATGAACATGACAAGCATATCGCCATACGTTAATCACATACGGAATTGATTCAGACGGTAATGGATAGTCATTAAGCATAGCCATACTCCATCTGCTCCGCATAATTTCTTCCTGCTCATCCAATAGCTCTCCATCTTCCGGCCTGCGGCTTTTAATGATATCATGAGCCTTCCTTTTCTTTGGAAGAAAAATATCGTCTCTCTTGTAAGTATCTTTTTCGGCCTGAGCGGCTTCTAATACTTCTCGAGCACTCGGTCTTTTACCCTTGATTCTCAACAGTCTGTCATAGATGTAAATTATAAAATCTTCACTTTTTTTAGGGACTCGTGGCCCTCCCATTTAACCCTCCATTCAGTAAGAGCATTAATCGCGCATTATCGAGTCTGACTAATTGTGCAATTGCACAGATTGGACTATATTCGCATTTTGTTATTTTATATATATAATGATTTTGCATTTTTTCATAGTATATTCGCATTATAAAATTGTTAATTATTATTTGTCAATACTTGGAGGTACAAAATGGACAGGGCATTACTCAAACCGGCTGAAGTAGCTCAAATACTCGGTATCGGGCGTTCTAAGGTATATGAGCTTCTGGCTTGTGGGGAATTACCATCCATAAGAATCGGGCGATGTATTCGAGTACCCAAATCATCACTAGAGGACTGGATAAAGGCCCGTATTATTAGTCATGAACTGTTGTCAATCAGCGAAATGGGACACTTTTTAAACCGAACACATTGGTATAATCAGGCGGCATCAACAAGCTCCCTGAGGCCCTGGTTGTAGTCTCTACGACGATTAATCGTTTGTATCTGCACC
>Ga0315547_1000065_pt1 | contig 129495 bp, 118 predicted proteins | sample SalMarSW160240MG_2_FD_202542 | JGI IMG/M metagenome (GOLD analysis project Ga0315547, IMG submission 202542) | Salt marsh sediment microbial communities from the Plum Island Ecosystem LTER, Massachusetts, United States - Salt Marsh Sediment SW1601-240 ...
CCAACAGAATCTTTTCATAGAAACCATTCAGTCTATTAGAGACTACAAAGAACACATAACAACGTAGAAGAACAAGGATAATAAAGGATTTTAGGATTCTTATCCTAATATTTCGGGAAGTTGGGTTCAATCTTTCCTGGCTTGACCATTACTGCCTGTAACATATCCTCCTCCATTTATTGATACAAAACTACTTCGAATATATATTAGAGATGGGTAGGCCAAAATTTAGTGGCAGAGATGGGTGAATTCTTAGATGGCGATTAACAGGAAAAGATTGACTTCTTTTTACCTGCTTTTACTTAAGCCCTAGCCTTCTTGAGTATCTGCAGAAAACGAGTTAAGAAAATTCAGGATATATTGGCAGTATTCAGTATATTGTTTTATTGCCTCCCCCACTGTTCGATAAACTACATTCTTATCTATTTCATTATACTCGTGGACGATAGCATTGCGAAAACCAGCGCTTTTGGCTATTTCTTGAGCAAATTCTTGAGGCAAAACTTTTAACTCAACTAATCCTAAAAAGATTTCTCTGTAGTCTCTAGGAGCTTTTGTCCCTGGTCCCCCCAGCTCAGCTATTAGATGTTCATTTATATCGATGCCCCGGCCAATAATTTTCATAAAGATATGTTCCAGGGCATTCCACTTTAACCAGTCTTTTGCTAACTCATCAAAACTAAGTTTCTTAAAATCTTCTAACTTAATCAGGTCTTCCCTGATTAAATTAACTTTTCGCTGGATAAGCTCTGAATCAAGCATGTGATTTCCTAAGATATTGGAGGGTTTTTTGAGTTAGAATATTTTCCAGGCGCAGTAAGTCCTTAGAGTCTACATAAGCTCGAAAAGCGTAAGTTTTAAAATTGTGGTAATCAAAAGGCTGACCATAAATCAAAATACTATTTTGCATTACCTGGTAGCGAAAAAAGGGGTCAACCTGATGGAGAGACTTGACATTTACCTCAATACCTTTGAAAATATGGGTAAACTCATAAGAAAGCTCTAAGATGGTCTGGAAATCCAATAGTTTTTTCCCCAAAATAGCAATATCAAGATCGCTATCTTTATGGTTTTTCCCTCTAGCAGAAGAACCATAGATAAGTGCTAGTTTTAAATGATATTGTTGACCAATTTTACTTATTTGCTTTTGCTCGTTTTTGGTAATCTTCATTGTCCCTGTCTCTTTTTCATTATAATCTTTATTTCGTTCTGGTCAATCAAAATATATGCCTTTGGTACGCCCGGCTATTTCTCACCCACCAAGAAATTCAAACGCTACAAGGCAAGCAGGGTAAATGATAAGCCTGCAGCAAAAAAAGGCGTTGCCACCCAGCCAGTAAAAATACGAAAAAGCATTTTTTTATCTACAGCCTTTGTCCCACGCAAAAGTCCTATGCCTGCTATGGAGCCGACTATTGCCTGCGAGTTAGAAACAGGAACGCGCAGTTGTGTAAAAAAATGGAGAGTGAGCGCAGAAGCTAAAACAGCAATAAAAGCAGAAAAGGACCCCAGGGGAAAGATCTTCTTTCCCACAGACATCATAACTCCTTTGCTGTATGTTAAGGCTCCCAGAGCAATGGCTGCTCCACCGATAATAGCTCCGCCTGAAGGCCCAAGAAGCCCTGCCCCCACAAAAGCACCGGTAACATTAGCTACATTGTTTGCCCCTAAGGTGTAGGCACCATAACATCCCACAACTATGACTCCCAATTTCATAACCAGAGCAAAGGTAATGAACGACCTTATTTTGTTAGCGAGGGGGGCAAGAATTATAAAAAGAGCAACTGAGATAGCCATTGCTCCCAGGGGAGTAAAAAGCCAACACAGAACTATCTTGATCAACTTTTCCCTGGGTAAAGCATTCCAGCCTCCCATGGATAGAGCAATACCCGCTATTGCACCCAGGATAGCCTGAGAAGTAGAAACAGGAAGTTTAATAAAGGTCATCACCGTCACAATTATAGCAGCAGATAAAACAGCAATAAAAGCAGCATAAAGAGTTAAGGGAGTGAGGTGCCCCACAGTATTCATCATTTTTGGCCCCTCTATTATTGCCCCGAAGATAACGAAGCCTGCTGTGAGGATGACAGCTGCCCGGTAGCTTATCAGTTCATTAGCAACACCGGTACCAAACACATTTGCAGTATCATTTGCCCCTAAGGCCCACCCCAGATATACTGCAGCAAACAAAAAGAGCATTAGATTCTTCCCTTTATGGCCATCAGCGCTATTTTATCCGAAGCATTCTCAGAAGAGTCAGAAACATGCCCTATAGTAAGAACAAGGTCGCGTATCTGCAACTTATGAGCAAGGCTCAATTGAGATTGAAATACTTTCTCCATCAAATCATCTTGCAAGCTATCCACCTCTTTTTCTGCCTCTTGCACCTTATGGGTAGAAGAGAGCGCAGTTGAGCGTTCTTTGGATAGCATAGCAAACGATTCTTGAAAAAAAATAAAGGCCTGCTGACTCTTTTCTACAATCCTTTTTATTTCTTCACTCCAGGAAGGTAGAATGACCGGATTCTCTATTTTAAGAAAATCAACACCCCTTTCTGCATCATCAGCAATATTGTCTGTAAGCTCCAAAAGGTCCAAAAGGTCCTCGCGAAACACCGGAAGATAAGCCCCCTCGTAGAGAATGAGTTGTGCCTCCCTGCGTACATCATCCGCCTTGCTTTCCAGCTCAGAAGTTGCCGCAGTTTTGGCTTGAAAATCCTCTTTGTTCTCCTCCAGATAGCAATAGAAAGCTTCTTTCCAGGAATTTACTGCTTCTCCAACAATCTGTACATGTTTTTGAATGAGTTCCTGGACTTTGGTCTCTTTTTTAAAAAGCATTTTTTATCTCCTCTTTGTAACATTCTTTTTTCTAGAAAATTTGAATGTAATCCTACATTTACCGAAGATTATGTCAATTAATATTATGTGTCATGTCAATGCAAAGTAAATATGTCATACTCTTACCGATAAACTTCTCACTTAAGCAGTAGCATACCTTTCTCTTTTTTAACTATATTATCTTTCTGCTTCATACATAGCAATTATGTTATCAATTGGAATGTCCATCTGTAAATTATGAGAAGGAGCCAGGATAAAACCCCCTCCTTCCCCCAGGGTTTTTATATAGAGTTCTATTGTTTTTCTTATCTCATCAGGGGTCCCAAAAGGCAAAGTCTTTTGGACATCCATAGAACCATGGAAACATATATCTTTACCGAACTCTTTCTTAAGTTCTTGGGGATTCATACCTCTGGCTCTAGTCTGAATAGGGTTTAATATGTCTAATCCTATTTCAATCAAATCTGGAATTAATTCTCTTACTGCGCCACAGGTATGAAGCATAGTTTTCAAATCAAATTTCTTAGCTAAATCAATTAGGTCTCGCAAAGCTGGCTTGAAAAATTTTCGAAACATAGCAAGACTAATAAGCAATCCATTCTCACTACCAAAATCATCTCCCAGCATAAATATATCTATATGTTTTGCTGCTGCCTCGAAGATTCGACGGTTGTGTTCTAAATGAAATTCTAGCAATTTCTCTACCAGTGTTTCTACTAGTCCTGGATTCAATGCTAAATCCATAAAGAATCTGTCCATCCCTCGAAGATACATAGCAAGTTTAAATATGCTGGCTCTAGTGGTTAATCTATCTCCAGTACAAATAATGGCGAAATCCCTGTAGTCAAGACATTGGTTGACAATTGATTCATAATTGAAGGCTCCTACATTAGGCCAGGAATGATTTTCGATTTCCTGCACACTGTTTGCTTCTCCTAAGGGCGAGCTAATCATCTCTAGATAACTCCCTCTACCCCAGCTAATTTTTTTTCGCTTTACTCCCCAAATATCAGCAAAAGTTCCATCGGAAAATTTCCTGTGCAAACTTCCATCCGGCTGTTCTTCGAAATCGGAACCGCTAAAGGAAGGCTTGACATAGCGGATGTCTATTCTGAGTTTTTCCAGAAGCTGATCCCTATTCATCAATCCAAAACTTCTTACCAGAGTCTCCGTAAGTTCTGGAACCGCCCAATAGTCAACCGGTATCCTGTCTGATTGGCTATGAGCTATAGCTGTCAAAACCCTTTCTTTGGAATTCACTCTTTCACCTCGGCCTTAATTTGTCCTTTTCCTTACCAGCTTTAGAACAAAATCCAATCTACTCTCCTATCGGCTGTAAGCCCCACCTTTTCTTACAGACTATATTACCCTTGAGGAAATAGAGGTTAACCCTCCCCTCTAGACTTAATTCGAATCTTCATAAAAGCCTCGATGCAATAGTTCTTCAGGGAGAATACCACCCGGCGGTGTAATAAACTACAAAAAGATGGGAAGGCAATATCAAACTCTTCATGGGAAGAATTTTTTCCTCTCGGGAGAATCTTTCCAATAAAACCTGAGCTACCCGAGACCGGTTCTGACGAGATACATTTCTTGGACGTTTTATCTTGTTTCCTTCTGCCTTTTGTCTCGGCAGTAGTAAAAGATTTCTATCAAATCAATTTATCCCGTTGTCCCGGATTGCATAAAGCTGTTAATAAATTGTCTCCTAAATACAGCAAACATAAAGAAAAGTGGGACAACCACAACAATCGCAATGGCCATCGTCAACGTCCATTCAGTCCCGGTCTCACCCTTCAGCCCGAACATGGCCAGCCCGATAGTTAAAGTTCTCGCTTTTGCCGTATCTGTAACAAGCATAGGCCAGAAAAATTCGTTCCAATGATATACGATGCTGATTATAGAAAAAGCGACAATCATCGGTTTAACCAAGGAAATTCCGATATGCCAAATGAATTTTAACCCCTGGCAGCCATCAATCTTTGCAGCATCGACAACCTCTTGGGGAATCTGCTTGAAAGCTTGTCTGAACAATAATACCCCTAGCGGTGATGAAAAATAAGGAAGTGCTATGGCAAGTTTTGTGTCCAAGAGACCTAGACTACTTATTAGCAGGTAGTTAGGAAGCAAAACACTTTGAGCAGTAATCATCAACTTCGCCAGAACAATCATAAAGAGTAGATTTTTACCTTTGAATTCTAGCCTGGCGAATGCATAGGCAGCGGGAATTGCAATAATGAGCTGGACAACAAGTAAACCCATCACTACGACGACAGTATTCCAATAATACTTTGCAAACGGAGCTCGACTCCAGGCCTCCGCGATATTTGAGAACAAAGCAAAACGCTTTGGAATCAAGGAGAATGGACGGTAGAAGATCTCCGCTGGCTCTTTAATCGCCGTAATAATTATCCAGAAGAGAGGGATTAAAACTATGGCTGAAGTTATGATTAGGACTAGGTTGGTCGTTACGTGGTTCTTCTCCATAAATATCCACACCTTATTTCTCGTCTGGCTACGCATAGTACACTTTCCTTTCCAGCAAGATAAAATAAAACGCCGTCAGCAATAACAATACAATGAAAAGAATACTGCTAATAGTAGAGGCAATATCGAGATGCCACCACCTAAAAGCTTCCGTGTAAAGGTAATAAATGATCAAATTGCTGGAATTAGCCGGCCCTCCTTCAGTCATAAGATAGACAAGATCGACACTTTGAATCGATTGGATAATGGCCAAAAGGATGACAAAGAAAGTGGTGGAATTAATTAAGGGAAAAGTAAGATATCGAAATTTTTGCCAACTGTTGGCGCCTTCTAATTCGGCCACTTCGTAAAGATTAGGGGGCAGGTTCTGGAGGCCAGCCAGGAAGAGAAGAAAGTAATAACCCATATTTGCCCAGATCTGCACCACCATCAGAGATGGTAAAGCGAGCTCAAAACTGTTCAACCAGTTAACCTCAACGCCTAATAAATGGTTGAACAAACCCTGCCGGGGATTAAACAGCCAGATCCATATCAACGCTCCTACAGCTAGAGGTATAATATGAGGGTAAAAGACCATACTTTGGTAAAATCCTTTGAATTTTAAGTTTTTGTTCGCTAGCACCGCAAGAAACAGGGCAAGAGATACGCTGATAAAGACAGACCCAAAACTAAAAACTATATTATTCTTGATCACTTGCCAGAACAACGGCGTCTTAGAAATAGTGATATAGTTCTCGATCCCGATAAATACCTTCTCTGAACCGATATCCCACTGAAATAAACTTAAATAGAGCATTCTCGCGATGGGATAGTAGGTGAAAGCAATTAAGAAGATAAATATCGGAATCAGGTATAGATAGGGTCTGATGACTAATTTCCTCAGTTTCGTTCCCTTTACTTCATGGGAGTTTTTGATCATTCCTTTCCTCATCGTCATTTTCGAGGAATCAGTTGATAGTGCGTTAACTATAGGGATGTAAAATTTCCGAGGGTAGATACCCACGGGCAAGCCCGTGGCACTTGTTACTTCGAGCTTTGCTCGACGCCTTACGGCGAAATTCCATTCACCCACGCCTAAAGACGTGGAACTCTGCCCTTCGGGTTGTTTAGACTGACTTATGTTCCTTATTGACTCAATGCAGTTCCTCCGGAATGAGTTTCCATCGGGGTGCTCACTCCAGAGGAATTTTTCAACTTTGACCTATCCCGTCCACATTTCCGACCGATTTTATTTAAATTTCTTCAAAATCTGATCTATTTGACGTTGAGCTTTCTCGAAGGCCTGTCCTGGGCTTGCTTTTTGAAGCATGACAGTATCTAAGGCCTCAGCAATAATGGTCCTAACTTGGGAATTTTCATACACCATCATTTGTGGACGAGCGTAACGGAGTTGGTTTTTGGCCGTTAAAGCCTGAGGAAATTTTCTAAGGTATTCCTGCATTTGAGGCGAATTCCAGGATTCTTCAAGAAGAGCAAGATATCCGGTCCCCAAGGACCATCTAGTAGCTATCTCTGTGGTTGAAGTGAACCACTTGACAAATTCCCATGCTGCTTCTTGATTTTTCTTAGGGATATCTTTATAGATGGAGATCAATCCGCCGCCTATTGGCACTGCAAACTTTTCCCTCCTAGGCAAAAAAGCGGTTCCCCAGTTAAAGCGGGCAGCGTCTCTCACAGAGCTTAGGCTTCCTGTTGAATTATACGTCATTGCCGTCTTACCAGCGATCAAATCCTGCACAACGACAGGACCCTTGGGTTCAAACGCCATTACTTTCCACTTATTCAGCAAGTCACTCCAAAACTGGGCTGCCTCAATAACCTTTTCATCGTTGAAAGTAACCTCGCCAAGTCCTCTTGCTAGTTCTCCTCCATTCTGCCACACAAGTGCCATAAAATACCATATATTCGACACTTGATATTCAAGACCATATCGCTTTGTCCTACCCTTTTCCATATCGGTGAGCTTAGCAGCGGCTACGGAAAGCTCATCCCACGTCTCTGGAGGAGAGTTGGGATCTAGACCCATCTCTGTAAACATATCTTTGTTGTAGTAAAGGACAGCGGTGCTGCACTGAAACGGCATAGCGTAGAAAGTCCCTTCCACCTGGGAATTGTTAGTGAGAAGAGCCGGAACAAATCGATCGAGAAATGATTTACCCCCGGCCTCAGCAATGAAGTCATCTAGAGGAAGAAGAGCGCCCATGTCAACCAGCATAAGAGTGTAGTCGTTTCCTACCACAGCTATATCCGGCGGATTCCCACCGAGAACCATCATTTGAACGCGTTCCAAGGCAGGAACATAGCCACCAGCGAAAATAGGTGTTACCCGTATGTCGGGATGCTGTTGGTTAAATTCTCCGACCAGGCCATCAATGAGTTGGCCCAATGGACCAGCAGCCTCAACCGGATAGACAAAGTTCAGATTTGTTTGAGCAAATCCGCTCCCTACTACCACGAACACCACCAAAACAACCGCTACGATCACTTTCAAAAAGCTTAAAACCTTGATAACTTTCCTCATTTTACTCCTCCTTTTTGAATTTTGTTACTCTTTGACATCCCATCTTCGTAACACATTGTCTTCACATAGCTCTCCCCTCCTTTCTCATTTCAATCTTCTCAGAAAGCCAAAACCTTTTTACCCCCTTTTTAGAAAAAATATTAATTTACACCAGATTCATGGTGGATTACTCATCCATTTCCAGATTCCCATATCCACGTCTTAACTCTCGCCATGCCGACTCTATTCCAACATTTTTCTTGCTACTGTCAAGCCCCTCGGAAGCACATTATTCACATTCCGCCCTGTCCACTTCTGGCTGCCGGATACCTCTAACGTGAAGACTCCTTGGTAGTTAATAGACCCAAGATCTTCTGAGAATTTTGACCAGTCAATAATTCCCTCACCGGGCAGCCAATGTCGGTCTTTTTTTCCATCGGTATCCTGAATGTGAAGTGCAATCAAATTCTTTCCGCAATCCAAAACATTTCTTGAAAAATCAACACTTTCTCTTCCGACAAAAATATGACCAGTGTCCAAACACAAGCCCAACTCATCACTGTCTATCTTTTCAATTAATTTCACAAGGTTGGATACCTTAGATCCAAAATCCCATCCCCCTAAATATGGTACATTTTCTACACCAATTTTTATTCCAAATCTCTTTGCGAAAAGCGTTAGCCCTTGAATGGATTCCTCAATTTTATGTACCATTCGGGGGTAATCTTTTAAATTAGGAAACATTCCAGTAGGATGAGGGTGAATAATTACTATCTTTCCCTCCAATTTCGAACATAGTTCAATAGACTTTTTTATAATTCGGATAGAATGTTTCCTGTATTCATCATCCAGTGATGCGATGTTAACATAAGAAAAGGGTGCATGCAGTGAATATGGCTGAAGAGAGAGCTCCTTTAGCAAACGTTTCAGTGACAAAACATTGGGAAATACTGTTGGATCTAAATGCGCCTTATCTCCCCATATTTCTATGTAAGAGTAGCCGGCCTTGGCAATCTCTCTTAGTACTTCTACCAGCGGTCTCCAAAAGTAGACCCAGGTAGATATGCCAATGCGTGCGGTCTTATTACCCAGTTCTACTGACAATTACTCTCTCCTCTAAAATTTGTCGCATCCCTCAAATTTTCTTACTCATACGTTACATCTTTTTATCTTCATCAGTAGATAAACTGTAGCTAACCATTCCAAAAAGTAGTAGATAATTTTCTCCTATTCACCTTAATAGCTCTTCCAGTTTCCCTATATTATAGACAGCCTTCTCCTTCATTCTTATGGCAAGATTAACATACAGGGCCTCTATTATACTAAGCTGTGCTACCCTGGCAGCCATAGCAGCAACACGAAAAATGATCTCGCGAAAAGAAGTAATCAGCTTGATATCGGCAAATTTAGCCATAGGAGATTTAATATAGTTGGTAATACATATAATAGTAGCACCGTTCTCTTTGGCTAATCTAAGGGGCTTGAGCGTGTCTTCAGTGCTTCCACTATGTGAAACTCCCAGAGCCACATCCCCTCTTGTCAAAGATAGAGCTAATCCTATTTGCAGATGGGGATCGCCAGAGAAGACACAGGGAACACCTAGATAGAGAAAACGGTGAAATGCTTCTTCGGCTATTGGGGCAGAGGTACCTACTCCACAAAACAGAACTTTCTTTGCTTTAAACAAAGCCTCTACCGCCTTATCCATTTCAGTATCATCCACCATCTTTAAGGTATCATGTAATCCATGTATATTAGCGTGGAAAACTTTCTTTGTTACCTCAGATGAACCATCACTTGACTGGATATCTTGATGAATATATTGAACCTGAGATACCAGATCCTGTGCCAGGGAAATCTTTAGCTTACCATAACCTCTATACCCAATAGACTTACAAAACCTCACCACAGTTGACTCAGCTACCCCGCTCCTTCTAGCAATATCTTTTACAGGAAGATGTATAATTTCTTCTGGCTTTCCCAGTATTACATCGGCTACCTTCTTTTCAGCTGAAAATAGAGAAGGGTAAGCTGAACGAATCTTGGCCAGACAAGGTTCTCCTTTGCCACTTCTAAAAGTAGTTTTGCTCATATCTATCGACGTTTTAGTTTGGCTCATCAAATTCCCCCAGCTGATAAAGGAAAATTCTTTCACTGAATTTAATCAAAGAATTTTATTCTACTCTATACCATTTTTAAAAAATGTCAACCCTCGATTCTTCTTGAATTTTTTTAGTCGAAAGAAAAAAATTGTAGAGATAATACTCTCTTGGAGTAAGATTAAGTTTATTGGGATGTAAGTTAAGACTATAGGTGAGAGACAGATATTTAGAAGATATGACTTAGTACAAAAATACTTTAGAAACCCGATAGAATAGACATCGAAAGAGCTCATCCAAGAATTTGCTGGCTTGAATAATATCGAAATCATCGGCAGATTAGAAGAAATAAAGTTAGATGAGGATGGAAAACTTAAATATTAATTACTCCCTAGCTTCTTCTATTTTCTCTTACCCAGCGGGCATACTCCTTGATGCCTTCTTCTACGCTGTAGCGGGGATGAAATCCTAGCTCTTTTTTGGCAATAGATATATCCAGGGTTTCTCCGCGAGGAAAAAGCTTTCCCGGACCTATCTTTACCGATGTAGGTTTATCACTATATTTTTGAGCCAGGCGGACCATCTCTAGAAAAGAGACTGGTTCTTCGGAACAGATATTTACTGTTTTATATTTGGGATTCTCCGCTTGATAGAGGAGATAAGTTCCCCGGGCAATATCTTCAACATAGGTAAATCCCAGTTTTTGGTCGGCACCCTTTTCTAGTTTTAGATTTGGAAGACTCTCCAGCGGCCCTAGAAGACTTTTGAAGAGCTGAGTTTGCTCTGAGGGGAGTCTTCCTGGACCAAAGAAAAAATATGGGCGGGCAATCCGGAAGTCAAGACCGAAATGATTCTCATACTGCTTGCCAATGAGCTCGCTAGCTGCCTTGCTTGCTCCATATAAGTCACCCGGATGAAGAGGATGAGTCAGTTCACCGGGTCTATCTTTTGCTTCCCCATATACTGCTCCTGAACTTACATAGAGAAGTTTCTTAATCTTAAAGAGTCTTGCCAGCTCAAGCATATTGATTGTTCCCCTCAGGTTTAAATCAAGACCATAATAAGGATTACCATAAAAAGAAGGGTCAGCCGTCATAGCCACAGTATGGATAACTCCCTCAATTTTACCCTTATATTGGATGAATATTTCCACTAATTTAGAAAAATTAAGCACATCGGCCCGAATAAATGTAATTCTACCCTTTACTTCCTTCAGATAATCAAGATCTTTGTCTATTGTGTCAAGAGCTATAACTTCCTTACTTTGACTGGCAAATTGGTAAGCGAGCCAGGATCCTAATTGTCCATAACCTCCGGTAATGAGAACAGCCATTATTGGCCTCCTTTCAGCTGGTGAATCGTGAATCGAAAAAATCACTCTTCTGGAATCAATAAGACTTTGCAACCCTCTCCTGAGAGCGCTGTTTTGAAAGCCTTCTCAAAATCGCCCAGAGAGAAACGATGAGTAATTATCGGCTCTATATTCAATTCGCCTGAAGATAAAATGCGCTCTGTTTTATTCCAGGTATCCCACAATTCTCGCCCAAATAAGCCCATAATTTGAACCTCTCTAAAGACAATATCTGAAGATGGTCTAAGAGATAGAGGATTATCCGTCTGGCCAAGAACAATTATTTTGCCTCCCAGCCGTACATACTTGAAAGCTTCTTTCAAAGCTTCAATATTGCCAGAAGCCTCAATTATCACTCCAGCTCCTCTACCATAATTTTTAGTTATATCTTTAATTTTTTCCACTACTGAGTTTGTTTTGGGATCAATAAGATGAGTCGCTCCCATTTGTCTGGCGATGCTTAGTCTTTTCTCATTAATGTCTATAGCAATAATTATCTTTGCCCCCATTATCTTAGAGATACCGATGGCAAACTGCCCAATGGGGCCAGAACCTATAACTACTACTGCCTCTTCTTCAACCTCTCCTTTTTCGACTGCCCGCAAAGGAATTCCCATAGGCTCCAGAAGAGAGCCATAATCAAAAGATATATTATCGGGAATCTTTCGGACAGACACCTCGGGAATGAGAGAATATTCAGCAAAACAGCCATTTATGGTATGTCCGAAAAGCTCCATATTTTCACAGGTATGGGAACGATTATGCTGACATTGCCAACAAATCCCACAGGGAACATGCGTTTCTCCTGCTACTTTATCCCCTATTATTATCCCTCTAACTTCTCTGCCCACCTCTACTACCTCACCACAGCATTCATGGCCGGGAATAAAGGGAAGAGACTTAATTATACTCTCGCACCAGGGCAGCCACTTATAAATCTTTAAATCCGAGCCACATATGGCAGCAGCTTTAATCTTTATCAGCACGTCTTTCTTGCCTACTTCAGGTAGAGGAAAATCCTGATATGCAAGACCTACCTCTCTTTTAATCTTAACAACTGCTTTCATCTTCTCTCCTTTGTCATTGTGAGCCTGTCGAAGGCAGGCGTGAGATTGCTTCGGGACTTTGTCCCTCGTAATGACAGGCAAAGAATCTCGCATTTTTTAGAGAACGTCCCCTATTACAATTCTATTCTATCTTCTCATTGCTGCTTTGTCAAACCGACAACGCCTTTCAAGCTCTCTATGCCTGCCCAAAATTTGACAGACACCTAGAATATCCTAAAATGAAATGCAAACGCTCAGTGAACTACATCATTGCGAGTAAAGTGAAGCAATCTCGAGATTGCGAAGCTTATTCCGACTCTGTTTTGAGATTGCTTCAGGACTTTGTCCCTCGCAATGACCACGTAGAATGTACCTCACTGAATATTTACCTGAAATATAATAGATGGACACTTAAAGGGGGGCAATCTAAGATGCCTTTGTATCGATATAAATGCACTCAATGTAAAGAGGAATTTACCCGATTAGTGAGTCTCGCTAATGGTGATAAAATCAAATGCGAAAAATGTGGCAGCCTCCGGCTGGAAAAACTTCTTCCTAAATTTGTCAGCGGCAGAACAAAAGAGGGCTCCGTAATAGGAGGAAATAGCTGCTCCACCTGTCAGGCATCAAGCTGCACTAGTTGTGGTAGATAAACGAGAATAAAATAGGAAAAGTGAAAAGATGGATTTATGGGCAAGTAGATTCAGTGAACCAATGGACAAACTGGTAAAGAAATTTACCTCCTCTATTAACATAGATAAAAAATTATATAAATATGATATAGCGGGAAGCATTGCTCATACTAAGATGCTTTCTCAGTGCAGAATTATTAAGGAAGAAGAGGCTGAAAGAATCATTCAAGCTTTAAAGGAGATAAAAAAAGATATTGAAAAAGGGAAAGTTGATTTTAGCCAAAAAGAGGATATTCACTTGGCTATAGAAGAAGAACTAATCAAAAGAGAGGGAGAGATAGGTGAAAAACTACACACCGCCAGATCTAGAAACGACCAGATAGCCCTGGATGAAAGACTCTATCTCAGAGAAGAGATAAGCGAAATTATTGATCTAATTAGCATTTTCCAGGGAACTCTCCTTGGGGTAGCCGAAAAAAATATACAGGTCATTATGCCCGGTTATACTCATCTACAATATGCTCAGCCTATTTTTTTCTCTCATCATCTTCTTGCTTATTTCTGGATGCTAGAAAGGGATAGAGAGCGGTTCAGAGATTGCTACGGGCGAGTTAATGTAATGCCCTTAGGAGCAGGAGCTCTGGCAGGAACATCTCTACCTATTGACAGAGAATATGTAGCCAAATTACTTAATTTTGCTAAAATTAGTGAAAACAGTCTGGACACAGTAAGCGATAGAGATTATATTATGGAGTTTTTGTCGGATGTCTCTCTTTTAATGATGCATCTATCTCGTCTTTCTGAGGACATTATTCTCTGGTTCTCTCCTCTCTTTTCCTTTATTGAAATAAGTGATACCTTTGCTACTGGCTCAAGCATTATGCCCCAGAAAAAAAATCCTGATGTAGCTGAACTTATCCGGGGAAAAACGGGTAGAGTCTATGGCTGCCTTGTCTCTCTTCTCACCACTATGAAGGCTCTTCCATTATCCTACAACCGAGATATGCAGGAAGATAAACTTCCTCTACTGGAAAGCATAGAAATAGTGAAAACAAGTCTAAAGCTCTACCCTAAAATGTTGGATAGAATAAAAATAAACAAAGAGAATATGAGAAAAGCAGCAGAAAGAGGATTTTTTGCTGCTACCGACTTAACTGACTATCTGGTAGAAAAAGGTGTTTCTTTTAGAAAAGCACATCAAATCATCGGAACTATAGTTAAGAAATGCCTCAAGGAAGGTAAGAGTTTAAAAGATTTAAGCTTAGAAGATTATCAAAAACATTCCCCTCTCTTCCAGAAAGATGTCTTTGAAAGAATAAAGCTGGAATCGTGTGTATTCAATAAAGAATCAGCCGGAGGAACAGGGAAGAAAAGCCTGGCCAAACAAATAAAAGAAGCCAGAAAGAAGCTGGAAATAGCGTTTAGCGGATAGCGTATGGCGTTTAGTGGAGACAAAAAGCTTCGAGAAAAACATTTCTCTGAGTTCAGAAGAAGGAGTACCAATGAATGGTGGCAAATATTTTAACTATCAAAGGGGAGAGCTTTTCTGTGAGTCAACTCCAATCTCAGAAGTTGTGCAAAAGCTAGGAACTCCTCTTTATCTTTATAGCTATCACAGCTTAATTAATAACTACAGGAAGGTTAAAAGTGCCTTCGCAAAGCTCTCTCCTCTGATCTGCTATGCTTTGAAGGCTAACGGTAATCTTACTATCTCCCGGCTCTTAGCCCGGGAAGGTGTAGGATGCGACATTGTCTCAGGAGGAGAGCTTTATAAGGCTCTTCGGGCTGGGTTTTCTCCCCAGAGGATAGTCTTTGCTGGACCGGGAAAAAACGAAAAGGAGATAGAATATGCTTTGAAGGAAAATATTTTTATGTTTAATGTGGAATCGGCATCAGAACTGAAGCTCGTAGAGCAGATAGTTCAACGAATGAGTTGTACTGCCAGAATATCCCTGCGCATAAATCCTGATGTGGATGCCCAGACCCACCACTACATCACCACCGGTAAAAAGGAAAACAAATTTGGCCTTGATTTTGATGAGGCAGAAAAGCTTTATCTTAATATTAAGGATTTATCTCTACTGCAACCTGTGGGGATTCATTTTCATCTTGGCTCCCAGATAACCAGTCCTGAGCCCTATCTTGGAGCTCTGGAAAAAATCCTGGATTTCCTCGAACTACTCAAAGAAAATGGACTAAACCTAAAATATATAGACATAGGAGGAGGATTTGGCATCAGCTATGAAAAAGGAAAACCTCCTATTAATATTGAGAAGCTAGCAGAAAAAATCTATTCACCGATAAAAGATAGTGGGATGAAACTCATCCTGGAGCCAGGGAGGTTTCTGGTAGGACCGGCTGGGAGCTTAATTACCGAGGTTCTCTATAAAAAGAATAGAGGAGAAAAGACATTCATCATTGCGGATGCGGGGATGAATGATTTAATCAGGCCATCCCTTTATGGAGCCTTCCATCAGATAAAAAAGTTAAAAGAGCCTTATAATAAAGATTCTCTGGAGGTGGTAGATGTAGTAGGTCCCATCTGTGAGTCAGGAGACTTCTTTGCTAAGGATAGAAAACTTCCCCCCATCAAAGAAGGAGAATATCTAGCTATAATGGATGCAGGAGCCTATGGCTTTAGTATGAGCTCCTCTTACAATGCCCAACCAAGACCATCAGAGGTGCTAATAAAAGATGACCGCTGGTGGATAATTCGAGAAAGAGAGACTTACCCGGACCTTATTAGAGGCGAACACATACCCGATGAACTATTCTCTTCTTAAGAAAAGCTAAGGCTCTTATAAGCTATTCAGAGATAGACAAGGAGGAAAAGAGATGAAATTTCAAGGATGTTTTGTGGCCATTGTCACTCCTTTCAAGGAAGGAGAGTTAGATGAAGAGGCTTTGAGAAAGCTTATACAATTTTGTCTGGAAAAAGGAGTAGATGGAATAGTTCCTTGTGGAACAACGGGAGAATCACCCACTTTATCCTTTGGCGAGCACAAACAAGTGATTAAAATAGCCATTGAAGAAGCCAGGGGGAAAGTCCCTATAATTGCGGGAACGGGCTCTAATAATACTAGCGAGGCAGAGGAGTTAACCAAATATGCTAAAGAGACAGGCGCCGATGCTGCTCTGGTAATTACTCCCTATTATAATAAACCCACTCCCAAGGGTATGCAAGCCCATTTTAGCAAACTGGAAGCCATTGGTCTTCCCATTATCATCTATAATGTTCCTTCCCGCACCGGGATAAACATTCCTCCTGCCACTGTAGCTATATTAAGCAGACTCAAAAATATAGTAGGAATTAAGGAAGCAAGCGGAAATATGGACCAAGTTTCCAGCATTATTTCTCTCTCTGAGCCTGATTTTACTGTTCTCTCAGGAGACGATTCCCTCACCCTTCCCATCCTCTCCTTAGGTGGATGTGGGGTGATATCGGTGGTAGCCAATATTATACCAGAAGAGATACCTAGAATGATAGAAGCTTATCTTAAGGGAGATGTTAAAGAAGCCCAGAAGCTTCATTACAAAACCTATCCTTTGTGCCGGGCAATGTTTATCGAAACGAATCCTCTTCCAGTGAAAACAGCCTTAGCTCGTATGGGAATGCTCAAAAAAGAGTGGAGGCTTCCCCTGGATGGCATGCAAAAAGAGAATGAGAAAAAATTAGAAAAGGCTCTCCTCGATTATGGACTGCTCTAATTTTAGCGTTTAGCGGGTAGCGTATAGCGTTTAGTGGATACTCCTGAGTTTCGAGTTTTGACCATCTTCCTCCTTGAAACCTGAAACATTTCACATTTTACTCGCCAATCAACCACTTACTCTCCGCTATCCACTGGTATTGCGCAATACGCATCACGCATGACACAATATAAGATAATAATGAAGAGCATATATCTCGATGCATCTATTCCTTCTGCCTTTTGTGAAAAATCCCAGCCAAAAAGACGTGAGATTACCAGAAAGTGGTGGAATAATGAAATCAGCCGATATGAAGTACTGGTTTCTCGTCTCACTATTGAAGAAATAGAGGCGCTGAAAACAAAAGAAAAGAGAGAGGCTATCCTCTCTTTAATTCAAGACTTTCCTGTTTTGGAAAATTCGCCGGCAGCCGAGCGAGTAGCTAAAAAATATATTGAGGAAAAGATTATCCCTCCTAATGCCTTCAACGACGCCCTTCATCTTGCTATAACTGTAGTCAACAAAAAAGATATCCTCTTAAGCTGGGATTTTGCTCATTTAGTTAACTCAAAAGTGGAAAGAAGAGTAAACGCTTATAATCTCATCAGTGGTTATTCTCGCATAAGAATTGTGAGCCCACAAGACCTGATGAAAGAAGCAGATTAAATTGATTTCGGCATGTTCGAGATCCCTTGACTTTTGGTAAGAATATTTTATTATTACATCAAAGTAATACCCCACGAAGGAGAGAAGAATGCCCAAGATAACCAAAAAAGGACAGGTAACCATTCCTAAGAAAATAAGAGAGGCTATTGGTATCAAACCAGGTAGTGAGGTAAATTTTCAAATTCATAGGGGAGAGTGCGTATTAAAGAAAGCAGTAAGGGATGATTCCTTTAGAAAATGGGCAGGCTATCTGAAAATAAAAAAACCAACTGATAAAATTATCCAGGAGCTAAGAGGAGAATGATTGTTGCAGTAGACACCAATATCCTCATCGACATTCTAAACAAGGATGAAAGACATTTTGAATTCTCTAAGAATTTGCTCAATGAGGCTTTAAAGCGTGGAGCTTTGGTCATTAACGAGATAGTGTATGCAGAACTCGCCGGTTTGTTTAAAGAAAGAGAAAAGCTTAATGAATTCCTGAGTGATTTTGACATAGTGCTTAAATCCTCCAATGAACGAGCTCTTTGGGAAGCTGGTAAGGCCTGGGATACCTATACAGTAAGACGAGATAAGCAAATTCAATGTCCTTATTGTGCAACAAAGTTTGTTCTGAGATGTAAGAACTGCTCAGAAATTATTGCTCCTCGTCAACACATCATCAGTGATTTTTTAATCGGTGGGTATGCCAAGGTTTTAGCTGATTCTATACTCACACGAGACAGAGGATATTACAAAATTTATTTCAAGGATCTTCCACTATTCTCATATCCAGCATAGAAGAACATTTTGCTCCGAACTTGCAATTGCTCTCAAACAGCCTTTTCTCAATGAAAAGATAAACAAAATCTTGTCTAACTGTATTTGATAAAATATAATTTTCCTGTGAAATCGTTGTCCAAAAGAAACGATATGGAAATATTAAAATACCTGGTTAGTACTAGAGAGTAGGCCACCGTCACACGTTGCTACAGCTACAGAAGGATGCTTGAATAATTGGAAATAGATTTATAACTACTTTTCCCCAGGAAGCAAAAGATGCGAAAAGTGAAAGCCAGTTTAAGTGAGCTGATTGATGCCTTTGACAATTGCCAGATTGGATATGAATACTATCTGGATACAAAGACCGGTGAGCTGTTACTCGTTTCAGATGAATTTATGGATACAAATGAGACTGAAGAGATTTATGAGAGGCTGGACAGTGAGCCTGAAAGGTATTTGAGCATTCCTACAGAGAGTTCTAGAGAGGGATATCAGGATATGGTCGCCTTTACCGAGTCTTTAGAAGATGAGAATTTGAAAGAAAAACTCTGGATTGCTCTAGATGGCAGGGGTGCTTTTCGCAGGTTCAAAGATGTGCTTTTAAGCCATCCAGAAAAGAGAGAGGAGTGGTTCAAATTCCAAGATGAGAGACTGGAAAAGCGTGTTATGGAATGGTTGGAAGAAAACGAGATAGAACTTATATAGAGGTTCATCTGGAAAATACAGATATTATCCACTACAGCGTAGACGAGGTATAAGAACTGAGCCGGCTTAGGCTCTTCCGTATGGTAGTTATGTTTTCTTAGAGGTGATGAGAATGAAAACAATAGGAAAGGTCCTGGTAGAATTTTTAAGGGAACAGCAAAGGAGGAATCAAAATGGAGGAGATATTAAGTAATATAAAAGAAGCTATAGAGCTATATTCAGAAATTAGAATAGGGAGATAACATGAAAAAGTTAAGTAAACTAGAACTCAGTGAAAAAGACCTAAATGCCATATACAAGCTAAAAAAAAAGCTGTTAGATAGATTTCCTCGTACGCGGGTGATTCTTTATGGCTCAAAGGTAAGAGGCAATAGCGAAGAATTCTCAGACATAGACATCTTAATTCTTTTATATGAAACGTCTTATATATTTTCTTATCTGTAGAGGTTTGATTCATCAAACCCGCTAATTTTCTGGCTTCATAAATGAAGTCGCTACAAGGGATGCGCAATTATTTATGTCGTTTCATATAGATGGAGAGATAGATACTGAACTGGAAAAACAAATACTTGACATTGCTTATGATGTTGAGCTTGAATTTGATGTAGTATTTGGAGTTATGGTTGAATCAAAAGATTTCTGGAATTCCTCTTTAGCAAAAATAATGCCTCTCCACCGAAACATTGATAAACAAGGAGTTTTGGTTTGAAGGAGGAAATAAAAGTTCTGGTAAAGTATAGGCTCCAAAAAGCCAAAGAAACCCCTTGTCAAAAGAGTTTGTAAGTAAAATTGAAGAGATTGCTTTGAAGATTCTGGAAAGAGCCTAGTCTCTAAAATTACATGCAAGAAATTACCGGCACGCTAATCTGGTATTACTATATCTGTCCGCGGGAAGTTTGGCTTATGGCTCATGAGCTAAATCCTAATCAAGAAGATTTTTTACATTCAAGCTGGAAACCTAATATCCAACCTCCCAAAGAAGCCAATAATTCAGCAAATATGTAATTGACACTCTCCACGACTAAAGTCGGGGGATTCTCAGTTCATCGCAGGGACTAACGCCCCTGCTTCCTGAAGGCTCTGCCCGAGCCTCTTTATATTGTGAGCGGCATTAATATCTCGATCTATGGAGAGGCCACAATGAGGACACTTATGAACACGAACAGACAAACTTTTAAGAACTGTTTTACCACACTCAGAACATGCTTGAGATGTATTCCTGGCAGGTACTTTAATTACTTCTTTGCCAGCTTCCTCCGCTTTGAAAAGAAGAATATTAAAGAAATTAAACCAAGCTACATCTCTCATAGACCGATTAAGACTCCGATGGCTTTTGAAGTGGTTCATATTCTCAATACAGATAGTATCATACGCCTGAAGAAGTTTTCTAGCTATCTTAAAATGGAAATCCCTTCTTTGATTAAAGATTTTCTCGTGAGCTTTAGCTACGAGTATTCTCGTTTTTTTTCTCCTGTTAGAATTTCTTTTCTTATGAGAGAGGCTCTTTTGTCTCTTAATTAGCAATTTTTTTGTTCTTTGGTAAAATCTGGGATTATCTACCTTTTCTCCTTCAGAAGTAGTTAGGAAGGACTCACAACCAACATCAACGCCAATAGATTTGCCAGTCTTAGGCAATGGCTTGGAAGGAACATTATCACAGGAAAAAGTTACATACCATCTGCCATTAGAAGTCTTACGGATGGTAACAGTCTTTATATCTCCTTCAATAGGGCGGGAAAGGAATAGTTTGAAAGACCCGATTTTGTTAATTTGAAGCTCTTTACCAATCAATTTCCATCCAGCTTGTTTTAGAGTGAAGGAATCATAGCGGTCGAAAGACTTGAAACGGGGATAACCAGGCTTTTTTCCTTGCTCTACTCTACGGAAAAAATTTTGAAAGGCTCTATTGACTCTTTCCACAACTTCTTGAAGAGTTTGACTAGGAACCTCTTTGAACTGAGGAAAGAATTTTTTAAGAGAAGGAAGCTCATATACTTGATTATAGCCGGAAATTGATTTATGATAGTTTTTCCAGACAAACTGTCTTTGCTCAAGGCAGAGATTATAGAGGATGCGACAAAGGTCAAGAACTTGATTAACTTTTTCAATGGTTTCTTTATTAGCTTTGATATAGTACTTAAAGCTCTTTTTCATTTTTTGCTCTGATTCTCAATGTATTTTTGAATAATTTTGTTGGAAATATTGCCAGCGGTTGAAACAAGATAGGAATTAGTCCAAAGAGAAGGAAGTTTCAAGAGTACAGGAAATTCTTTACGAAGGATATTTGAACTTCTTCCCTTAAATGCCTTTACAATTTTATGGATAGTCATTTGAGGTTGACAAGAAATGAACAGATGCAAATGGTCAGGCATTATTTCAAGTGCTAAAATATCTACACTTTTTTCCTTAGCTACTTGGTTGCAAATTTCTTCAAGGCGTTTAGCTATTTTAGCAGTAAGCACTTTTTTCCTTCGTTTAGGACACCAAACAAGATGGTAGTTAATCAGAAAGACTTGGTTGCGAGAATGTTTGTATTCCATAGTGTTTACACTATAGCAAGTATCTACAAAAAGTTAAGAGGCAATTTATCCTCACGAATAAATTTGGGGGTTTTCTTGCCTGGAAATTTATAAAATAGAGCAAAGAAGAAAAAAATTTCTAGGCAATGTGAGTCATTTTCTGTGGATAATGTGGATAACTCTGTTAGTAATTATCCTGTAAGGATTAGAGTGTTTTTTCCTTCTTTGGGTTCATAGAAAGGATCCCCAAAGTTTCCTCTTGAGAAGATGACCATTCATCAGCTATTTCATCTGTGGATATTTTTGAGAAGAAATCTCTTTGAGAAAATTTTACAAAAAGCAGGAAATATGCTATTATAATCCAAAAGAGGGGGAAAAGCATTTGATTGATTTACATAGCCACAGTTTTTTCAGTGATGGAGAACTCTCTCCAGCCGAACTGGTACAAAGGGCAAAGGATAAGGGATATAGAGTTTTAGCTATTACTGACCATATTGATTCCTCAAATCTGGACTGGGTGATCCCGCGTATTGCTAACTTCTGTGAGGAAATTAACAGTTTAATAGAAGGAATCAAAGTCATCCCTGGCGCAGAATTAACTCATCTACCACCCAATTTAATTGGCAGACTGGCCAGAAAAGCCAGAAAAGAAGGGGCCAGGATAATCCTTGTACATGGAGAAACTATAGTAGAGCCAGTCCCACCGGGGACTAACAGAGCAGCATTAGAGGCAGAAATAGATATTCTAGCCCATCCAGGGCTAATCTCGCAGGAAGAGGCCAGCATAGCTGAAAAAAGAGGAATCTATCTGGAGATAAGTAGCAGAAAGGGACATTCCCTGACTAATGGTTGGGTGGCGAGATTAGCTGAGCAGACGGGAGCGAAATTGATTCTGAACACTGACGCCCACAGCCCAAATGACCTTATAAGGGATGAAGAAGCAAGAAAAATTTTGCAAGGGGCAGGATTATCTCTAAAAGAAAGAGAGAAAGTAATAAGAAACTCAGAGGAGTTACTTAGAGAGAAAAACATCTAGTAAACGAGCACAAGAAAGAAGGATTTCCTTTGGAAAAAAACAAAAGATTTTTAGTCATTATCGTCATCCTCAGCTCAATTATAGGACTCTTTCTTTTTGCAAAAGTTCAAGGGAGCGATTTTCTCTCCGAACTAGGACCTTTAATTACAGCTTATCGGGCCATTCAGAATGAATATATAGAAAAAGTTGAGCCATCCCAACTGATGGAGGGGGCTATCAAGGGAATGATTGAATCTCTAGAAGACCCTTATTCGCATTGGATGAATGCGGAAATCTATAATGAAATGAAACAAGAGAAAGAGGGTGAATTCGGAGGAGTAGGAATACAAATCAGCATTGAAGATAATTTTCTTACCGTAATTTCTCCCCTGGAAGGAACTCCTGCCAGCAAGGCTGGACTTGAGCCTAAAGATAGAATAATAAAGATAAATGAGGAATCGGCAGAAAAAATAACTCTTACAGAAGCTATGAGAAAATTACGGGGTGAACCAGGAACTGAAGTAAAGATGACCATACAGAGAAGAGAAGAAGAAAATCCTTTAGAGTTCATCATCACCAGAGCTATTATTAAATTCCCCAATATTAAAGAAGAAACCTTAAAGGAAAACATCGGATACATTAAAATCGTTGGCTTTACTAATGAAAACACAGCCGAGGACTTAAGAAAAGCTCTGATTAGACTCAAAACTATGCACATAGAAACACTTATTCTCGACTTAAGGTATAACCCCGGCGGTCTTCTCACTCAGGCAGTAGAGGTAGCGGATGAATTCCTCTCCTCGGGAGTTATTGTCTCTATTAAAGGGCGAGATTCTTCTCAAAACCAGGTCTATTCCGCTCATCAGCAGGGAGAAGGAGAAAAGATACCGCTGATTATACTAATTAACCAGGGAAGCGCCAGTGCATCAGAAATTGTAGCTAGTGCAATTAAAGAAAATAAGAGAGGGATCTTATTGGGAGAAAAGACCTTTGGCAAGGGAACAGTACAAGCAATAATCCCTATAAATAAAGAGGGAGCCATGACTTTAACCACAGCTAAGTATTACACTCCCTCAGAAATAAGCATAGAGGGCGAAGGAATTGAACCTGACATAAAAGTAGAGGCTTTCAAACTTACTGAAGAAGAAAAGGAAATATTAGTTAAATTAAAAGAGTCTAAGCTGGTGGAGGAATTTCTCATTCAATATCCTTATTGGGAACAGATGGATTTGACTTCCTTGAGAAGCGAACTAGAAAAGGAAGAAATTACAATAGAAAAGGAGCTTCTGCAAAGATTCCTTCGGCAAGAAGACAAGAATAAGGATAATGATATTCTTAATGACCTACAACTTCTGGAAGCCATAGAAATACTCGGAAACTCCTAAGATCGCCACGGCTGCCTTGAGCAGCCTCGCGATGACATCAGCAGAGAGAGTGTCATTGCGAGCAAGAGCGAAGCAATCTGAAGATGGGTTCGGAACAACTCCTGCAATCTGACGAGGAAAAGAGAGGATTGCCCCAAAGAAGAATATGAAGAAAAAATCACACAAGTTTCTTTACATAGCAATAATAACCGTTCTTTGTATAATAATAACCGGGCTTTTTCTTCAACTTAGAATCTCAACCTATCAAAATGATTTCTTACAGATAGACTTAAAAGTAAAAGAGCTCACAAAAACACTGAATTTACCTTTAATAAAAGAAAAAGAGATAAGAGGAAGGTTTTTTCTGCCCGAGCTTCAACAAGAAAAAACCCTGAGCATCCCCTTTGACTATCCTCTGGACAAGCTGCTCCTTCAGATACAAGAAGAACTCTCTCTAAGGTTGGTAAAGATTCATCAGCTCGAAGAGAAAGACTCAAAAGAGCAGTACCAGATTCTAGCCAAGGTTGGCTCTGAAAGTAGAACCACTCATACTCTAAGGTTTATTCTCAAAAAGGTCAAGATTGCTCTTCTTATTGACGATTTCGGATACTCAAGGGGCGGGGTAGTAGATGTCTTTTTAGAAGATTTGAATATCCCTCTTACTATCTCTGTAATCCCGGGGACCCCCCAGGCAAAATCAGTAGCAGAGCAGGCTCATAAGAGTGGAAAGGAAGTCATCATACATCTTCCTATGCAACCAAAGGGTAAATTTAACCCTGACTATAAGTGGATAATTCTGGATAAGATGAGTGAGGAAGAAATCAAATCAACTATGAAGGAAGCCAGGAAAGACATTCCCTATGCCGTAGGTTTAAATAACCATATGGGCTCTCTTATTACCTCTGAAGAAAGGCCCATGAGGGCTTTACTTAAGGCAGTGAAAGAAGAAGACCTCTTCTTTGTTGACAGTAGAACGAGTCCTGATTCAATAGCTTTTGCTCTAGCTCAAGAAATGGGTGTAAAGTCTACCTCCAGACAAGTCTTTCTGGACAACGAAAAAGATATAGATTATATCAAGGATCAATTCCAACAGCTTGTTTCTTTAGCTAAGGAAAAAGGTAAAACACTGGGGATGGGACATATTGATGCAACTACAGCCCAGGCCCTAAAGGAGATTGTGGCCAGTCTGGATGAAAGAAAAATAGAGTTAGTATATGTATCGGAGATAGTTAACTAAAATGGTGCAGAGAGTTACATACAGTCTTGATTTTGAGAAACCTATGCTGGAATTAGAGCATAAAATTGAAGAATTAAAAGGATTGGCTAACAAAGAGGGCTTAGACTTCAATGAAGAGATATCCCGTCTTCAATCCCGCCTGAAAAAACTAGAAGAAGAGACTCTCGCTCATCTTACCCCCTGGCAAAAAGTGCAATTAGCGCGGCATCCTAATCGTCCTAAATCATTAACTCTTGTCCACTTGATATTTGATGATTTCCTGCCTCTCCATGGAGATAGACTTTATTCTGAAGACCAGGCCATTATAGGGGGACTGGCTAGAATAGAGGAAGAAAGACTGGTCTTTATAGGACATCAAAAGGGAGAATCAATTAAAGATAATCTTTCCAGAAATTTCGGTATGGCACATCCAGAAGGATATAGAAAAGCTCATAGATTGATGAACCTGGCAGAAAAACTCCACCGCCCTATTCTTACCTTCATTGATACGCCAGGGGCCTACCCTGGGATTGAAGCAGAGGAAAGAGGACAGGCTGAAGCTATCGCAGCTAATCTGGAGAGAATGTCTCAATTACAGGTGCCCATTCTGGTAGTCATAATTGGAGAAGGAGGAAGTGGAGGAGCACTGGGAATTGGAGTAGGAGATAGAATTTTGATGTTGGAAAACGCCATTTATTCAGTAATCAGTCCGGAGGGATGCGCCGCTATTCTCTGGAAAAATCAGGAAAAAGTAGAAGAAGCAGCTAAAGCCCTTCGTCTTACTTCCCAGGACCTATTTAATTTAGGACTAATAGATGAAATCATTCCTGAACCCAGAGGTGGAGCTCATAAAGACCCAGAACAGACAGCTCTCAATATCAAGGAAAGAATAATTAAACATCTAGAAGAGTTAAAAATAGTATCTCCTGAAGAAGTGGTGAAAAAAAGATATAAGAAATATAGAGAAATGGGAAAATTTAAGAGAGGATAAAGATGGAAGAGGAATATGGAGCACAACAAATCCAAATCTTAAAGGATTTGGAGGCAGTGCGCAAAAGGCCTAGTATGTATATTGGCAGTACCGGCCCGCGGGGTCTGCATCATCTGGTGAGTGAGGTAGTGGACAACTCCATCGACGAAGTCCTGGCTGGCTTCTGTGAAAATATAGAAGTAGTCATTCACTCTGATAATAGTATTACTGTCACCGATGACGGAAGAGGAATTCCTGTTTCTCCTCATCCTGTTTATAAAAAACCAGCCCTGGAGTTGGTGATGACTTTCCTGCACGCGGGAGGAAAGTTTGATAATAAGATTTACCGAGTAGCAGGAGGACTACATGGAGTGGGGGTATCGGTGGTAAACGCTCTCTCAGAATGGCTTGAGGCAAAAGTTAGTCGAAAGGGAAGAATCTGGCAGCAGCGATATGAGCGAGGTAAACCGGTAACCAAAGTAAAATGTATCGGGGAAAACTCTTCTCGCAAAACCGGAACAGAGATTAGTTTTAAGCCGGATAAAGAGATTTTTGAGTCTATAGAATTTGATTGGGAGAGAATAGCCCGTCGTTTGCGGGAACTGGCTTTTCTCAATCAGAGACTGAGGATAGAGGTAGAAGATGAAAGGAGCCAGAAAAAAGAAATTTTTAGATACGAAGGAGGAATTAGTGCCTTCGTAAAACATCTCAATAAAAATAGAGAAGTCCTATTTCCCGAGCCCATTTTTATTAAAGGAGAAAGAGAAGATGTAAGTCTGGAGGTAGCTATTCAATATAATCAAAGCTTCATCCAGGATATATTCGCTTTTGTTAATGATATTAATACCGAAGAAGGAGGAACCCATCTTTCTGGATTTAAGGCAGCTTTGACTAAAGTGGTCAATGATTATGTTAAAAAAGAAGAAAACAAGGATATTGTTCTTTTGGGTGAGGATATAAGAGAAGGATTAACCGCTATTATTAATATGAAATTTCCCAATCCGCAGTTTGAAGGACAGACAAAAACTAGACTGGGAAATAGCGAAGCTAAAGGAATTGTGGAATCTATCGTTTTCGAAAATCTCTCTCGTTTCCTAGAAGAGAACCCCTCTCTGGCTAAAATGATTGTTCAAAAAGCAATTTCTTCTTCTCGAGTAAGAGAAGCCGCTCAAAAAGCCAGAGAAATAACCCGAAAAAAAGAGAGCCTGGGAGGAGGACTCTTAGGTAAACTGGCCGCTTGTTCTGAAAACAACCCAGAAATAAATGAACTATATATAGTAGAGGGAGATTCAGCTGGAGGCTCGGCTAAACAGGGAAGAGATAGACGATTCCAAGCAATCCTTCCTCTAAGGGGAAAAATCCTCAATGTGGAGAAAACCCATTTAGTTAAAGTCCTCAATAATAAAGAAATAGGGTCTACTATTACAGCTATAGGTACGGGAATCAAAGAAGAATTCTCCCTTTCCGGACTAAAGTATAACAAAGTTATTCTAATGAGTGATGCAGATGTAGACGGAGCTCACATTAGAACTCTTCTTCTCACTTTCTTTTATCGTTATATGCTAGATTTAATCAGAAAAGGTCACATATATATTGCTCAGCCTCCTTTATATAGAGTAGGTAATAAGAATAAGGAATATTTTCTTTATAATGAGGAAGAACTCAAAAAACTAAGAGAAGAATTAGGGGAAGGAAAAATAGAAGTTCAGCGCTATAAAGGATTAGGGGAGATGAATCCTGAACAGTTATGGAATGCTGCTATGAATCCGGCTACCCGCACTATTTATCAGGTTTCTATAGAGGACGCTGTAGTAGCGGATGAACTATTCAGTATACTAATGGGTATAGAAGTAGAGCCACGCAAGAACTTCATTCAGGAGCATGCCCTGGAAGTAGCTAATCTTGATATATAAAAAGACAGCGTATAGCGTATAGCGCATAGCGTATAGTAAGAAAATACAAAATCATAGAGAATAGTTCATAGTTCATCGACAAAAATAGTAAAATCATAGGAGAAAAGAATATAAAGGAAATATAAAGGGGACGGTTCTATTTTCTATTTTCTGCGGGTAACCCGAAGCACAGAATCAATTTCCTCTTATACTCTTACTTAGATTTAGAAAAATAGAACCGTCCCCTTTATATTCTTTATATTTATTTTTATATTTACCCTTTATATTTACTTTTAGTCTAATAAGGAAGTAATAATAGCATGTAGGATGCTTAATCCTATACGCTAAGCGCTACTCACTATCCGCTATCTTTTTCTATACGCTGAACGCTATACACTAATCGTTAGTAAATTAAAGGAAATTTATTATGGCCATAGAAGGAAAAATCGCCCCACTATATCTAGAAGAAGAAATGAAGAATTCCTACCTCAATTACGCAATGAGTGTAATTGTAGGAAGGGCTCTACCTAACGTCCGGGACGGATTAAAACCTGTCCAGAGAAGAATTCTTTATGCTATGCAGGATTTAGGTCTAGCCTCCAATAAACCTCATAGAAAGTCAGCCAGAGTAGTGGGAGAGACTTTGGGTAAATATCATCCTCACGGAGATATAGCTGTCTATGATGCTCTGGTGAGAATGGCACAAGAGTTTTCTCTCCGTTACCCCCTGATAGGGGGACAGGGAAACTTCGGCTCCACAGACGGTGATCCGCCAGCAGCTATGAGATATACAGAGGTAAAACTTACTCCCCTAGCTGAAGAAATGCTGGAAGATCTGGATAAGGAAACAGTGGATTTCGCTCCTAACTTTGATAATAGCCTCCAGGAACCTTCTCTTTTGCCAGCAAAAGTGCCTAACCTTCTTCTGAACGGTAGCTCAGGAATAGCGGTAGGCATGGCTACAAACATCCCTCCTCATAATTTAAACGAACTGATAGATGCCTGTACAAAAATGATAGATAACCCCGATGTCTCCCTGGAGGAAATTCTAGACATTATTAAGGCTCCTGACTTTCCCACCGGAGGGATTATCGTAGGAAAGAGAGCAGTTAAAACAGCCTATAGAGAAGGAAAGGGTAAGATAACCCTGCGTGGCAGAGCCTTTATTGAAAACGAGGATGGGAAAGAACGCATTATCATCACTGAACTTCCCTATCAGGTCAATAAATCTAGATTGGTAGAGATAATTGCTGATTTATCCCAGAATAATAGGATAAGAGGTATCAGGACTCTGCGAGATGAATCCGATAGAAAGGGAACAAGGGTAGTAGTTGACCTTGTGCGGGGAATGAGCGGTGAGATTGTTCTGAACCAACTTTATAAATATACACCCCTTCAGACAACTTTTGGTGTTATTCTTCTGGCTTTAGTGGATGGAAAACCTCGCCTTCTGAATCTTGCCCAGATGATTAAATATTATCTTGAGCATCGCTTGGAAGTAGTCACTCGACGCACACAATTTCTACTATCCAAAGAGAAAAGAAAAGCTCATCTCTTAGAAGGATTGAGAAAAGCTTTAAATAAGATAGATAGAGTTATTCAAATTATAAGAGCATCCTCGGATACTAAAAAAGCAAGGGAGACTCTTATTAAATTATTAGACCTGACCAAATTACAAGCTCAGGCTATTCTAGAAATGAGACTGCAGCGTTTGACCGGCTTAGAAAGAGAAAAGATTGAGAAAGACTACCAACTCTCAGTAAAAAAAATAGAAGAAATGGAAGAAATGCTAGCCCACAAAGAGAAGCTCTGGGCAACTATTAAAGAAGAACTTAAGGAAATTAAGAAAAAATACGGAGATAGGCGTCGCACCAAGGTTGAGAGAAAAGAGAAAGAACTGATGTTCAAGCCTGAGGACCTCATTAAAAAAGAAGAGGTGGTTATAACTGCTACTAATAAAGGCTATATAAAATATACGCTCCTTAAAGCATACAGAAGACAAGGACGAGGAGGTAAAGGAGCAAGTGGAATGACTATAGAAAAGGAGGATTTTGTAGAGGACCTACTTATTGCCAATACTCATTCCACTTTATTGTTTTTCACTAATTTGGGAAAAGTCCATTGGACTCGAGTCTATGATATTCCCCAGAAGAAACGTTCAGCTAAAGGCAGAGCTTTAGTTAACTTTCTTTCTTTAGGAGAAAATGAAAGAGTTACTGCCACAGTAGCTATAGATGATTTTGATGCCAGTCGTTCTTTCCTTATGGTAACCAGGAAGGGAGTAGTGAAAAAAACTCTTCTTTCGGCCTATTCTCGTCCCCAGAAAGGAGGAATAATAGGAATTAACCTGAGGAAAGGAGATAAATTAATCAAGGTTCTCCTGGTTGAAGAGAACCAGGATGTGGTTCTTTCTACCAAGCAAGGCAAAGCTATCCTCTTTTCCGAAAAAGATATACGCCCTACAGGAAGAGTCTCTATGGGGGTTAAAGGAATTTCCCTGAATGAGGAAGATGAGATAAGAGATGCAGTAATAGCGGAAAAAAGTCTGTCCCTTTTAACCATCACTTCTAAAGGGTACGGCAAAAGAACCCTTTTCAGTAGGTACAGAAAAACAAAAAGGGGAGGAAAGGGAGTCATTAATATCCGCCTTGCCCTTCACAAAGGAGGGGTAGTGGGAGCAAAAAAAGTAAGCGAAGATGATGAAATACTGGTCATAACCAAAAAGGGGAAAAGCATTCGTTTAGCTACCAGAGGTGTCTCCCTTATGGGAAGAAATACTTCTGGTCTGCGCCTAATTAGACTAGAAGAAGATGATGAAGTCATCGCCCTAACATGAAAAAGATGGCTTTTTTGTTTCCTGGTCAAGGCTCTCAGTATGTAGGCATGGGAAAAGAATTCTACGAAACCTATCCTGAAAGCAAGAAGATTTTCCAGAAGGCAAAAGAAGTACTCGGTTTTAATCTCAAAAAATTATGTTTCGAAGGACCGGAAGAGAAATTAAGAAAAACCATTAATACCCAGCCAGCTTTACTTACCATAAATTGGATTGTTACCCAAGCCTTAAAAAAAAGAAAAATAGAACCAACTGTAGTTGCCGGACATAGCCTGGGAGAATACAGCGCTCTACTTGCCGCTCAAGTCTTGGACTATCCTATTACTTTAAGATTAGTCTATCGACGAGCAGAATTAATGGAGGAAGCTTCTAAAGTCACTGATGGCGGGATGGCAGCCATAATCGGGCTATCCAGGGAAATAGTCTTATCCCTCTGCCAGAAAATAGAAGAAGTAGAGGCAGTCAACTTCAACTCTCCCTCTCAAATTGTTATCTCTGGTAAAAGAGAAAAAGTAGAAAAGGCAACAAAACAATTAAAGCAAAAAGGAGCTAGAAGAGTAATTACTCTTCCCGTAAGTGGCGCCTTTCACACCTCTTTTATGAGAAAGGCTGCCGAGAAGTTTTCTCGGGAGTTAGATAAAACCTTTTTTTCTGAACCTACCTGCCCGATAATAACTAACGCTTTTGCTGAATACGCAACCAGCAGTGAGGAAATTAAGAAAGCTTTAAAAAAACAGATAGACCATCCTGTTCTCTGGGAAGATGCAATGAAAAGGCTTATATCTGAAGGAATCGATTTGTTTATAGAGGTGGGACCAGGCAAAGTCTTACAAGGACTCCTGCGGAAAATAGATAGAAAGGTATCCGTTTTAGGGGTAGAGAGTCCCAAGGGTATAGAGAAAATCAAGGATTCTTCCCACTCCTGAGGCAAAGATGGAACAACAGGGGGATTGACAAAATTCTAAATTGGTATAATATTATACAGAAAGTAGCAAAAGCTCAACTATTTTTTGTGTATCAGATTAATAGGCTAAGCGCTAAGTAGTTTAGATAAGCTTAAGGTATCCGATGAATACAATAATAAAAAGGAACTCTCCCCTCACTCTATCTTATCAACTCAAGCAAATTCTGGAAGAGATGGTTTCCAGTGGAAAGTATAAAATAGGCGATCCCTTTCCTACAGAAAGGGATATAGCTGAACAATTTGGAGTTAGCCGAATAACGGTAAGAGAAGCAATCGGACACCTGGTTTATCAAGGAATATTGAGACGAGAACAGGGACGCGGAACCTTTGTTACTCAGCCAAGAGTCTATGAGAAAATTAATGAGCTTATCAGTTACACCCAGGATATGCGTAATCGGGGAATGAAACCCAGCTCCAAAGTTCTGGCCCTCAAATTAGAACGTCCTTCCTGGGAAATTATGAACTCCTTGAGATTGGGCGAATCAGATAAAGTCATTAAACTAGCCAGGTTGAGACTAGCTGATAAAGAGCCTATGACTGTTCAGACCGCTTATCTTTCCTATAACGTTTGCCCTGAAGTTTATGAAAAAGATTTTGACTGGACAACACAGTCGCTTAATCTTGTCTTAAAGGATTTGGGATTTGAAGTTGTGTCAGCCGTTCAGCGAATTTCCGCTGATGCAGCCAATGACCTGGAAGCTGAGCTATTGGAAATCCCTTCTGGCTCCCCTCTCTTGATTGGAGAACAGATTTCCTACCTGAGTAATGACAGACCGATTGAAACTCTTAAATCAATTTACCGGGCAGACCGATACGACATTGTAGTTAATTTAAACCAGGAAAAGGAAGAAAAAGATTAAATAAAGGCATAAATTTTTTAAGAATATTGGTATAACATAATACCACAATTAGAAAAAAGGTAACAGATAAGTTTTCCCCAAAAATGTGAGATTCTTCGCCTGTCATTGCGAGCGAACAAAGTGAGTGAAGCAATCTCAAGACAATCTCAAAAGAGGCTCCGTAACCTAATGATAGAAAAATAAAGTTTTAGAAAAATTAAGGTGTAAAACGCACATAGCGCCTGGAGGAAAGAAATGAGAGTAATTATCGTTAAGGATTATAAGGAAATGAGCAGGCGTGCCGCAAAAGTGGTTGCTAATAGAATAGGGGAAAAACCTGATTTAGTCTTAGGCCTGGCTACCGGGAGCACCCCGGAAGGGATGTATAGCGAACTTATCCGAATGCATAAAGAAGAAGAACTTGATTTTTCCAAAGTGAGGAGCTTCAACTTAGATGAATACTGTGGACTCTCCCCTGACCATCCTCAGAGCTATCACTACTTTATGTACGACAAGCTCTTCAACCACATCAATATCAGACCCGAGAATATCTATATCCCCAAAGGTGATGTGGAAAACGCGAATATCTCCTGTGAATGGTATGAAAAAAAGATAAAAGAAGAAGGGGGTATAGATTTACAAATTCTGGGAATAGGAAGAGATGGGCACATTGGCTTTAATGAACCTGGCTCTTCTTTAGGTTCAAGGACAAGGATAAAAACATTAACTAAAGAGACTATAGAAGATAACGCCCGTTTTTTCAAAAAGGGAGAAGAGGTCCCCCGCTATGCTATCACTATGGGTTTAGGGACAATATCTGAAGCCAGAGAATGTCTCCTCCTGGCTAGCGGAGCTAATAAGGCTGAAGCTATCCAGAAATCTATTGAAGGGCCAGTCTCTGCCGAAATAACCGCCTCCCTTCTTCAACTCCATCCCAGAGCAATGATTATAATAGACGAAGAAGCAGATCAGAATCTAAGACAGAAGGATTACTACCAGTATGCAGAAAAAATGGCTGAAAAACTGGAGAAAAAATAAGAGAAATGACAGAGCTCATCAATAACCTCAAAGAGAAGGCTAAAGAAAAACCTAAAAGAATAATTCTCCCAGAAGGAGAAGAAGAAATAATTATCAAGGCAGCGGAAATAATTAGCCAAAAGAAAATTGCTCTTCCTCTTCTTTTGGGAAATATAGAAAAAATTAAGGAAAAGGCTAGCCATTTAAAAATAGATTTGAGGAATATAGAAATAATTGACCCTTTCAATTTTCCCAAGACACCTGATTATATCTCCTTTTATTGCCAGATGAGGAAAGACCACTCTATTTCTAAGAAAATAGCTCGGATGGTTCTGGCTAAAAACCTTAACCTGGGAGCCTTAATGGTTAGACTGGGCGAGGGAGATGGCCTAGTAGCGGGAGCGTGTAATCTTACCTCCAGCGTAATAAAATCAGCAACTTTAATGCTCGGATTGAAAGAGGGTATTTCTCTTCCCTCCAGTTTTTTCATTATGGCCCTATCTGATAATTCCCTGGGAGAAGGAGGCGTTTTAATCTTTGCCGATGCTGCAGTCAATCCTGAACCTGACTCTTCTCAGCTAGCTGATATAGCTATCTCTACGGCTATGAGTGCCAAGGCACTCCTCGGATGGCAGCCAAGAGTAGCTCTTCTTTCTTTCTCTACTAAAAGAAGCGCTTCTCATCCCTTAGTGGATAAAGTGATAGAGGCTAGCCGTATTGCTCAAGAAAAAGCTCCCCATCTCTTGATTGAGGGAGAGCTTCAGGCTGATGCTGCTCTTATACCCCAGATAGCCGAAAGGAAAATAAAAGAAAGTAAGGTAGCCGGAAGGGCCAACATTCTAATCTTTCCTGATTTAAATGCAGCTAATATTTCCTATAAACTGGTCCAGTACCTGGCTAAAGCTCGAGCTTACGGCCCTATCTTACAGGGATTCGCCCGGCCCATCAATGATTTGTCCCGGGGAGCTACTGTTGAGGATATAGTTAGCGTGATAATCATTACCGCAGTTCAGGCTCAAGAAAACACCTCAGGACGATTCCTCTCTGTCGCTGGATATCCGCTTTGAATTATCTCTACTCGTCTTCTCGTTTCGGGAAAGACTTTAAACTCGTCACTTCGTTCCTCAAACAGCACGTCTTTCTTTTTCCTCAACTCGAAGACTCGTTAAGGTAGCTCCTATAAGGCTCCCTCGAGGAATGTCCTTCGGTTCACGTATAAAATTCTCAGAGCCCAGGAAAAAGGATTGAGAATGAACATCTTAGTTATAAATTGTGGAAGCTCTTCTATAAAGTATCAGCTTATTAATAGGGAAAAAAGGAAGGTTTTAGCTAAAGGTCTGCTGGAGAAAATAGGTAAAGCAAATTCCTCGCAAATTCATTATATAGGAGGAAAAGTTGTTAAGAAACAAGATGAAGTGGCTAATTATGAAGAGGGATTAAGAAGTATTCTTGCTCTTTTGCTCGATAAAAAAAGGGGAGTGATAAAAGATGCTTCAGAAATTTCTGCTGTGGGACACCGGGTAGTACATGGAGGAGAGGATTTCTTTCACTCTGTTTTAATAGATGATGAGGTAATTAAAACCATTAAATCTTATATCTCTTTAGCTCCCCTACATAATCCTCCCAATCTTGCTGGAATAAAAGCAGCAAGAAGTCTTCTTCCCGACGTACCTCAGGTAGCCGTATTTGATACAGCTTTTCATCAAACTCTTCCTGGAAAAGCTTTTTTGTATGCTCTACCCTATCAATATTATGAGAAATATAAAATCAGAAGATATGGCTTCCACGGAACCTCCCATCGCTATATAGCTGAAAGAGCAGCAAAATTTTTGAAAAAACCATTAAAAGAACTAAAAATTATTACCTGCCATCTGGGTAATGGCTGCAGTATTACCGCTATAGATAAGGGTAAATCCATTGATACCAGCATGGGATTCACTCCCTTAGAAGGTCTGGTAATGGGGACCCGCTGTGGTGACATAGACGCAGCAGCAGTTTTATTCTTAATGGAAAAAGAAAATTTTACCACTGCTCAAATGGACAATCTTCTCAATAAACAAAGTGGGCTTTTAGGAATCTCTGGTATAAGCAATGACTTAAGAGAAGTCCAAAAGTGGGTCGTTAAGGGAAACCAAAGAGCGAAGCTAGCTTTGGAGGTATTTCCCTATCGGATAAAAAAGTATATTGGAGCCTATAGTGCTGTTCTGGGAGGATTGGATGCTCTTATATTCAGTGCTGGCATAGGAGAAAACGAAGCCAATATACGAGACGAAATTTGCCAGAGATTAGAGTTTCTGGGTGTCTATTTAGATAAAAACAAAAATAGAGCTCGGAGCAAAGCATCCAGATTCATCAGCACAGAAAGCTCCCCAGCGAAAATCCTGGTCATTCCTACTAATGAGGAGGAGATGATAGCTGAGGAAACCTGGCGTGTAGTTCATAGTTTTTGTCGATGAACTATGAACAATGAACTATGAACTAAGAGGAGATTTAGAGAATGAAAATCTGTATATTTGAAGATGAAGGGTACGAGAATCTTTATCCTTTATCCCTAACCCGACCTGTCTTTGAGTTAAAATGTGGGCAGGTTACTTTAAAAGAAAGAATCTTAAGAAATTTTCCTGGAGTGTATGTCTCTTACTTTCTGCGGGATTATCTTACTCCTGTTTTCTCTCAAGATAAAAAAGAAGTCTCTGTTAATGAGATGGAGGCTCTAAAGAACGAAAATGTTCTCTTCATCAACGGGCGCTGGCTCTTGAGTAAGGGAGAGTTGAACCTGACCGGTGAGGAAGAAGTAGGAATTTGCGGAGAGGAGACTCTTTATTTGCGAGCCACCACAAAAACAATTAAGGATTGCTTCTCCCTGAATTTTAGAGAATTTATCGACTCCTTAAAGCAAAAGCTAAAGAAAAAAGAAGTAAAAGCCCGACTGGTTAACTATCCCTGGGACTTAATAAATAATAACTGCTGGGCCTTAGAGGAAGATTTTGAATTCCGAGTTAAGAAAGACGTCCAGGGAAAACTTCCCTCTTCAGCCACAATTTATGGAGAAAAAGACAGAGTCTTTATCGCCAGGTCAGCCACAATTCAACCTCTGGTTCTTTTAGACTCTACAAAAGGGTCTATCTATATCGATGAGGAAGCTATCGTTTTTGCTCACAGTCACATCAAAGGCCCCTCTTATATTGGAAAAAAGTCCCAGATTCTGGGGGCAAATATTGGCGAAGGCATCTCTATTGGACCGACATCTAGAGTAGGAGGAGAAGTCGAGGAAACCATCATTCATGGATTTACTAACAAGGCCCACCGGGGATTTTTCGGCCATAGTTACCTGGGAGAATGGATTAACATCGGGGCTCTCTGTACCAATAGTGATCTTAAAAATGACTACAGTACAGTTCAGGTTTATATCAAAGGAGAATTCAAGGATTCAGAAGCGACTAAAGTAGGTTCATTCATGGGAGACCACACTAAACTAGGAATCGGCTGCCTGCTTAACACAGGTACAATAATTGGCGTAGGAAGTAACATAGTAACAGCAGGAAAAGTCCTGCCCAAGTTTATTCCCTCTTTTACCTGGTATTTGAATGGTAAATTCTACAAAGGATATGGACTTAAGCAGATAATAGAAACAGCAAAAGTAGTAATGAGTCGAAGAAAAGTGGCTATAAGTTCAGAAGAGGTTAAAGTGCTGGAAGAGGCCTTTAAAATAACCAAAAAGGAGAGAGAAAAGCTTATAGAAAAGAGTAAAAGATGAAGGAGATAAAGATGTCCGTAGAGGAAAGAGTAAAGAAAATAGTCATGCAACAGTTAAGAGCAAGAGAAGATGAAGTTACCAGGGAAGCTCGTTTTGTGCAGGACCTGGGTGCTGAATCTATTGATAGCATAGAACTTATGGCTGCCTTTGAGGCAGACTTTGATATTGAAATCCCCCCTGAGGAAGGAGAAAGGGTTCAGACTGTAGGAGAAGCAGTTGGGTATATTGAAAAAAAATTAAAGAAGCTCTAGCCATAGAGCTTAGGGCAGTAGCCTTTTCGGTTTAATTCTACCCCAGACTGAATAGGGTCGGAAGCCCTCGGCGTAAGGGACGCCGCATTGTAGTCCTCGAAAAGAAGCAACTTTCCTCATAAAATCCACATAATCAATTCCATCGTGCTCCTTGAGCCACTTGCACTGGGATTGGTGACAAAGAAGCATTTTCTCCTTTATGTCTATAAAGTTAGTAATGTCAACGTATTCAGTGGGAAGAAAGTTCACTCCGGCTAAGGTATCCATAAAAATTATGGGAGGAATTAGAGTATGGGGCTTATGCTCTGTTTTGTAGTTAGGTAACGTGGCGATAAAACTGGCGTCTATAACTAGCTTTGAGGTTATAGTATGATCGCACATATAGTCCTTGGGAGAATGAGTAATAACGAGATCTGGTCGAGCAACTCTAATAAAGTCCACTACTTTTTTCCTCGCTTCTTTGTCCGGATAAATATGGAGGTCGGGAAACATTCCTCCCTGAATTTCTGCCCCCAGGATTTTGGCTGAGTTCTCAGTTTCCTTTTTTCTGATTCTTGCCAGTTCAGGACCAGGGGTCTCAAAATGGCCCATACTCCCATCACAGAGATAGGACATAAAGATTTCGGCTCCTTTCTCTTTAAACTTGGCTAAAGTTCCGGCACAGAGAAATTCAATATCATCGGGATGGGCCCCCACTGATAAAACGCGCATTTTTATCTCCTTACCTTATGCTTATCTCACAATTATCGGCAACTCCTTCTAGGAGTGTATATCTAGTAGGAACAGTTTGAAGGATAGAGCCAGGAACAAGAGTATTTACCGGACCATAGGCAACCAGTCTGGCGATAAATCTCTGCCAGGATACTCCACCTCCTAGATAACCATCCAGCCAGAAACTCCTCTCCCTTGCCCCCAAGATTTGGCGAGGTCCAATAGTGGCTGCCTTGGGAGGAACGGAAGACCAGTCTCCACTAAATGAGTGAAGAGCATTTTGCATAATGGTCATAGGGTGAAGTTCTACTATACGAGGATTTGCCTTTTTATATGCCTCAATATCATCACCGAATTCCTCTCCCAGATGAGCTTCCCAGAAGGCAATATGTCCGCACCAACCAATTCCTCCGTAACATACATCTACCTCACCGGTATCCTCTATCATCTTACCATAATCTTCAATGTTCTTATCAGAGGGAAAGTGGATCTGGCTCTCTGGTGTCCGCAGCTCTTTATCTATAAGAGAAAAGAAATTCTCTATCATTGATTTTTTAAAAGAACCAGGCCAACTCTCAGAAGCAGTCTCTCCGGCTTCATTGGCATACTCATCCATATTAAAGGTATGAACATGCCTCAAGGGAATCTTTAGCTCGTTAATGAGACGAGCAGCTATTCTGTATTGAGGAATTGGCCCTGCCGGAAGAATCAAAACCAACTTTTTGCCCTCTTCAAGAGTCTTCCTTATTCTTGTAACTATATCCAGGGCAAACTCAAAGTAAAACTCATCACTACTCTCAATTACTCTGATCTTAAACTGGGAATTAGGGTGTTTGGTAATATCCTCTCTCTTAATTGTTCTCACCTTTTCACAAACTTCCCTATCCCGATAGGGAATGAACTTAGCCAGATCAAATATAAATTCTACCATTTCTTCCTCCTTAATATTCGCTTTTTTATTTATTTCTCTTACTCTTTCCTTGAGATAATTCTGGACTTGACTTCAAAGTTAGGTTTCAGCAAATTCATAATATAATGGCAAAGGTACCACCTGAAAATATCGTTACTATGTTTGATGCAGTTAACGACAAATAAAAAGGGAAGAGGCCCAAAATATTACAAAAGACTGAAGGCAGGAGAGTTATCCTTTATTGTCGGTCTTTTTCTTTTTACTGTTTCTAACGTGCTCCATATGTTCTATCGCTGCTTCCTTACCTAGATTCTTTTGAGAGAAAATGGTTTTGAAACTCTCAAGTATGGAAAAAGTTTGCCTGTGTTCTTTGGTTCTTGTAGGCATTATGTATCCCCCTTACTTTAAGTTGTAATTTAAACACCTGCGGCGCAACTATAGTGTAGTTAAATATAAGGTAAAGTCAAGCTTTTGTCACAAGATTTTTTTTGACAGAGAAGAGTAAATAAGGTAGCCTTTGCTATCTGAATAAAAAGGAGAATAAAAAGGAGATAAAATGTCAGTAGATTCAATTAAGGTTACAGTATGGAATGAGTATCGGCATGAGAGAAAAGATCCCAATGTGGCCAAGGTTTATCCTGAAGGCATGCATAAAGCTATAGCCACATACTTAGGAAAGCAACTAGACTTGGATGTTCGCACTGCCACCCTAGATGAACCAGAACATGGCTTAACTGATGATGTGTTAGCTCATACTGATGTGCTTATCTGGTGGGGACATGCAGCTCATAAAGAGGTAAGTGATGTGGTGGTGGAAAGAGTATATCAGCGTATATTAGGCGGTATGGGTCTAATTGTTCTCCATTCTGGCCACTTCTCTAAAATTTTCAAAAAATTGATGGGAACCACCTGTAACTTAAAATGGCGTGAGGTAGGAGAAAAAGAGAAGCTTTGGGTGGTTGAACCAGGCCATCCAATAGCCAGGGGCCTTGGCCCATATATTGAGATTGAGTCAACAGAGATGTACGGGGAACGCTTTGATGTTCCCCAACCTGATACCTTAGTGTTTATAAGTTGGTTTGAGGGTGGCGAGATCTTTCGCAGTGGCCTTTGCTATTACCGTGGCAAGGGAAAGATATTTTATTTTCGGCCCGGACATGAAACTTATCCTATTTTCTATCAGGGCGAAGTACTCAAAGTAATTAGTAATGCTGTCCGCTGGGCTGCCCCTATAGACGGGCCTAAGATAACTTTTGGTAATGTCAAACCTTTAGAAAGAATAAGAAAATAAATTAAAATTAAACGGTAAGAATGAACAGAAAAGGAGATAAAATGAACGTTACTAAAGTAGTGATGATAGGATGCGGCGGATTCGGACGGTATCACCTGGGAAATATTTTGAAGATGCGGGATTCAACGAAAGTAGTAGCTATTGTGGAGCCATCTAAAGAAATGATAGAGCGCACCTCAGAGGTGTTTAGGGAATTCGATATTCCTCTGCCTCCCGTTTATGCCCGTCTTGATGAGTTTCTCAAATCTGGGCCAAAGACAGAGACAGCATTTATCATAACCCCCCACAATATGCATTTTTCACAAACAAAAGCGTGCCTGGAGGCAGGAATAGATGTTCTTTTAGAAAAACCAATGGTAATGAATGAAAAAGAGGCGCTTGATTTAATTGACTCTCGTAATAAAACAGGCCGTCTTTTGGTAGTAGCATTTCCAGGGAGCCTTTCTTCTGCTATTCATAAGGCAAAAGAGCTTATAGCTGAAAATGCTATTGGCGAGGTGGTGCAGGTAGCAGCACTTATTTATCAGGACTGGAAGGAATCACAAGCAGGGAAGTGGCGTCAGGTTCCTCAAATTTCCGGCGGGGGCTTTCTCTTTGATACCGGCAGTCATATGATAAATACAGTAGTTGATATTCTCAATGATGATATAGATACAGTATTCGCCATCCAGGATAATAAAAGCGCTGCCGTTGAGATATGTTCTGCTATTACTGCCAAAACGACAAAGGGAATCCTGATTAACCTGATAGGGGCAGGATTTTCTATTGGATGTGATTCAGAGATATTCATCGTTGGGACCAAAGGAATTATTCGCACAGGTGCCTGGGGAGAAAGACTTGAAATGAGAAGAGAGGGAGAAAAGAACCTATCACCTGTAAAATTTGGTGAATCAAAAGGGGTGTGGGAGCAATTTCTTAAAGTGCGTTCGGGAGAATTAGAGAATCCCTGTCCGCCTGAAGTTGGCTTGCGATTTGCCAGACTTATGGATATGATAAATGCTTCTGCTGGCAGCGAAAAGGCAATTGACCTATCTCATAATGCGAAAGTCAAGCCTAGTCCAAAAAAAGAACTAGCATAAAGGTCATCTTGTACTCCTGGTGGCTTCCGGTAAAGACTGGGCCAGGTTAACCCCAACAGGATTTCCACAGCCAATCCTTCCTTAAAAAACCAGGTATAGCCTATATTGCCCATAAGAAGCCCCGATGGTCCGGTGACTGAATCTGGCGGATAGGAGGTCACAAGATTAAATACATTAACAATGCTTACAGAACCTCCGCACCACAGCCCGGCCAGGCTGGACGAGCCTGTGTATCGCCTAAACCCTATTCCGAGACCAATAACAGAATCTTTTGACCCTCTATAAGACTCCCCTCGGCCAAAGATTAACTGCTTGGTAACGTATAGGTTTGGACCTAGTAAGCTCTGGTATGTTGTATTAATGTAACTTGCATCACCACTTACCGTATCTATGTCGTGATAGGTAAAAGAAACAAATTCAGAAGGAAGAAAAGATAAGGAAGAGCTTTTTGTGAGAGTGCCAGAAAAAACAGGCTTCTGACTAAAAACCAGCAACAAACACAAAAATAAAAATACAATCCCTTTTGTTTTTTTGTGTTTCATGAATACTTTCCTTTTCTCGAGCATTAGATTGCTTCGGCTTCGCCTCGCAATAACAAACCTTTCTGTGCCTGTCCAACATGTCTATCTGTCCGTGTCCGCACGCACACAGGCAAGAAACCTCGCATTTCTTAGAAGAATTTACCCATTAAAAACGAATCCGAAGAACGCTGTAAGATGAAGTTGGTAAGGTGATAAATCACAGTAGCGCAGCCAAGGCAGCAAAGAATATCTAAGTATATGCTGTCCTACTGAATAAGTCAAATTTTGTAAAACCAAAAACCTCGCGAATCGAAAGAATAAGTAGACGATTGGAGAGATTGACTGACGGTATACGTTAAAGGTTATGGTTTATTCTATACGCTATCCGCTAAACGCTGTTTTTTAATGCTTGATTTTTAAAACAAATTTGTTAGAATATAACGAATGAAATAAAGAATTGGGAATGACTGGGGATGTAGCTCAGCGGGTAGAGCGCTTGCTTCGCATGCAAGAGGCCGGGGGTTCGAATCCCCCCATCTCCACCACAACTCGTATCTCGTTGTTCAGATTCATCTCGTCTATTGCATTACTGGCTCACCAAAGCAGGCTAAACATAGGTCTGGCCTTGTTAGTTTAGAATCTTTTGTCACTGCATCTACAAAGTCGTCTAAGGTATTGTATTTTAGAGAATCCGCACCAATGTATTTTCTCAGGCCTTCTCTTGTGAAATTCTTTGTTGCCAGTTCTTCGTACGACCTTGTAGCTATATCATAAGGACATGGCGATTCTAATGGAGGACAAGAAATTCTCACATGCACTTCTTTTGCTCCAGCCTCTTTTAGCTCTTTGACTTTGTTCCTTATCTGGGTCCCCCTAACAATAGAATCGTCAACCAGAATTATCCTTTTTCCTTTTATGACTTCATCAATTGTTGAGAGTTTTCTTCTTGCTATTTCATCTCTAGTTTTTTGGTCAGGTGGGGTATAACTTCTTCCCAAGAATCTATCTATAAGGAAAACATATTTATAGATTATGCCAGATTCCTCGTGATAACCCAGTGCATGACCAATGCCTGAAAGTGGGACTGCTGCAACTAAATCAGCTCCTACGTTGTCGTTCCTTGCTAAAGCTCTCCCCGCGTTATTTCTTGCTGTAATAACTGGAATTCCCTCCATAACAGAATCTATACTAGCTATATAACCCCATTCAAATATACAATGTGCCTTTTTTTTGCTCTCTAATCTCTTGACCGTGTTGAAGCCATCCTTATTTATTAAGACAATCTCTCCAGCCTCTAGGTCCCTTATGTTTGTATTCAACCCGGTGTAATTAAGTGCACGCGATTCAGAAGCGACCGCATATTTTCCATCATTTTCACCTATTATAAGTGGCTTACGTGCAAAGGGGTCTCTGGCAGCATACACCCCATCTTCGGTTAACACTACTAAAGAAAAAGAGCCTTTGACTTTTTCTGCTAATCGTGAAATACCCTCGAGGAAATCTTTTCCTTGCGCTACTAATTTGGTCAAAATCTCAACATCATGGTCTGTAAAAAAGGAATGGCCTTCACTCCATAATTCTTCTCTTAGTTCCTGGGCATTGATTATGTTCCCATTATATGCCAACGCAAATTTGCCTAATTTACAATCTGCGAAAAAAGGCTGGGGATCTTTTGCACTTGCATGACCTATCCCTAGATTCCCCTCAAGTTTTTCTAATAGTTCTTTGGTGAAACTCTGTTCGACGTGTTGCGGCTTGGTAATTAGTTGTAAATCGTTTTTATTTTTATTATAGGTAGCTATACCACCATATTGTTCGCCGCGGTGTTGCAAGGCATGGATTCCCATTTTTGTGCAATAACTACAACTCACCGGAGAATAAACTCCAAAAACACCGCAATTTTCACGCATTTCTACCTCCCCAATCTTACATTGGCTATCAATTGATATTTATGGGACCTACCATAGGAGTGCACAGACTCTATGTGTCTTTGGTTGGAATTCCTATGGGTACGTTTGGTACATTTAATCTACTCCAGACCTCAGCATTTGTCAATTTTTCTAATTGACATTCGGCACTTCTAAGATAAAATGTAGGAGATGGGAAAAGAGGGGTAAGTGTCGAGCAACGAAAAACTACCGTATAGTGGGCAGTCATTAGCGAATGATGATGTGTATTGCAAAATGCGATATGCGTAGTATGAGATACGAAAAGGGAGTTAAGTTATGGCCTATCAAGTCTTATCCAGAAAGTGGCGACCTCAGCTATTTGAGGAAATTGTAGGACAAGACCATATAGTACGCACTTTGAAAAATGCCATATCTCTGGAACGTATAGCTCATGCTTATCTATTTACCGGAATGAGAGGAACAGGAAAGACCTCCACGGCACGAATTCTTGCCAAAGCCTTAAACTGCAAGGATGGCCCCACAATCTCTCCCTGCAATCAATGTGACAACTGTCAAGAAATCATGAGGAGTGAGTCATTGGATGTTCTGGAAATAGATGGCGCATCCAACCGAGGAATTGATGAGATAAGGGAGTTGCGGGAAAAAGCAAGATTTTCTCCGGCTAAGGCCAAGTTCAAAATCTATATTATAGATGAGGTTCATATGCTCACCAATCCTGCTTTTAATGCTCTTCTTAAAATTCTGGAAGAGCCACCTCCTTATATAGTTTTTATATTTGCTACCACTGATCCTCACAAACTTCTTCCTACTATTATTTCTCGCTGCCAGAGATTTGACTTCAGAAAAATACCTACCCCTAAGATACTGACTCGCTTACAGCAAATAGTAGAAAAAGAGAAAATTTCCACAAACAAAGAAGCTCTTACTCTAATTGCTGAAGAAGCAGAAAACAGTATGCGAGATGGAGAAAAAATTCTTGACCAGACTGTTTCTTATGCTGAGGGAGAAATAACGGAAAAAGATGTAGTTGACATTCTGGGAATAGTGGAAAAAAGATATATATTCCAACTTACACAAAATATATTAGAAAAAAATCCTTTGGCCAATATAGAATTAATTAATCAATTACTCGAGGAAGGAAGAGATCCAAACTGGCTTATTAGAGGATGGCGAAAGTGGTTCAGGGATTTAGTAATTCTTAAAATGGGAGGAAATAGTTTCCTATTTCTTTCTCCTTCAGAAAAAAAAGAAGCAGAAAAACAATCTTCTCTCTTTACCCTAGCCCAACTAGTTCATTTCATGGATTTACTTTCGCAGACCAGACAGAAACTTGCCTTTTCTTCTCAGCCACAAATTGACCTGGAATTGCTGCTAATAGAACTTTCTTCTGATTTTGATACAGACACCTCGAATTCCAGGGAACCGGAATTAATGAAAATTTATCAAAAGATACTAAACCTGGAACAAAGATTGAGCTTAAAATCCTCTCTCCCTGAAACAGAAAGGAAAGAAAAACCTGAAGTTAAAACTTATTTGACAAAAGAAGAGAAGGAGAAAGAGCCCACCCTTAAAGAGACAAGGGCAGTAAAACAAAAAGTGGAAGAGAAAGAAAGCAATGACAATGAATTCTTTGAAAAGTGGCCTTTGATAGTAAAGGAGATAGGTAAAAAGAAAAAGACTCTGGGCACCTGGCTACAGAAGGCTACTCTCTTAAAGGTAGAAAAAGACTTAGCTACCCTGAGCTTAAAAAATGGATTTCACCAGGAAACCTTAACCAAAAATAGCAATCTATACCTGATAGAGGAGACAATCAAAGAGTTTTTATCTTACCCTTTTCATCTTAAATATATTGTAGAAAAAGGTAAAGAAAAGGACAAACCGAAAAAGACATCTTCCTCTAGTTCAGAGTGGAGTGAGCTTATAACTAAAGCTATGGATATTTTTGAAGGAGAAGTAGTAGAGGGAAAAACAAGGAGGTAATCTTAATGATAATGGATATGGCAAAACTCTTGAGACAATTTCAAAAAATGCAGGGAGACATCAAGAAAATACAGAAAGAGATAGCCAAAGAAAAAGTCACCGGCTCCAGTGGAGGAGGAATGGTCGAGGTAACTATAAACGGAAAGCTGGAAGTTGTTGATATAAAAATAGAGAAAAAGCTGATGGAAGAAAAAGATGTAGAAATGTTAGAGGACCTTGTTCTAGCAGCAGTAAATAAAGCGCTGCTCAAAGCACAGCAGTTAGCCAAGGAAAGAATGGGGCGACTTACAGGAGGGCTAAATATTCCTGGAATGGATATTCCTGGGATGCTCGGTTAGACTTCTATGTATTCTGTAAACTCTGTAAATAGATTAATCGGGGAATTTAATAAACTCCCTGGAATAGGTGAGAAAACTGCTCAACGGCTCTCTTTTTTCATCCTGAAGCAGCCCAAGGATATAGCTCTTAGGCTGGCCGAATCCATTAAGGAAGTTAAGGAGAAAGTAAGGTACTGTTCTATCTGTGCAAACTTCACCGAAGAAGACCCCTGCCGTATCTGCCAGGATAAAAGAAGAGATAGAGCCACCCTCTGTGTAGTAGAAGGTCCAGAAGATGTATCTCTCTTAGAAAGAATGGGCAAATTCAAAGGAGTATACCATGTATTGGGAGGAGCCATTTCTCCCCTTAAAGGGGTAAGACCTGAAGATATTAATATTAAGAGTCTTTTAAAAAGAATTAAACAAGAGGAGATTAGAGAAATTATTCTGGCTACCGACCCTAATGTAGAGGGAGAAATAACAGCTATTTATATCTCTAAATTACTTTTCCCCTTCAAGATAAAGATTACTCGCCTTGCCTATGGTCTTCCGGCCGGGGGAGACCTGGAATTTGCTGACGAAGTAACCCTCTGGGAATCTTTAGATGGAAGACGGGAAATACATCCTTAGTGGATGGAAGATTCTACGGATATAAACCCCTTACTCTGGTGGCTTCAGCAACTCTTTCTACAGCCAGGATATAAGCTGCTTTGCGCATAGTAATTTTTCTTTCCTCACTAATCCGATATACTTTATCAAAGGCCTTCTGCATAATGTCCCTTAGTTTTAGATTAACCTCCCTTTCTGTCCAGAAGTAAGCCTGAAGCCCTTGAACCCATTCAAAGTAAGAGACAGTAACACCTCCGGCATTAGCCAGAATATCAGGAATAATGAAAACACCTTTTCCTTCCAGAATCTTATCTGCCTGGGGAGTGATTGGTCCATTGGCTGCCTCGACGATAAGTTTTGCTTTTATTTCATCGGCATTATCCTCATCTATTTGATTCTCCAGAGCAGCAGGAACTAAAACATCACAGTCCACAGCTAGAAGTTCCTGGTTAGTGATCTTATCGGCATCTTTAAAGCCAACTACAGAGCCACTCTCTTTTAGAGCTAGCGATACTTTCCTCGGATCTAATCCTTTGGGATTGTAAATCCCACCTTCCACATCGCTAATAGCAATAATCTTATAGCCCTCATCACTGAGAAGATGAGCTAGATTCCCCCCTACATTACCATAGCCCTGGATGGCAATTGTCTTTTCAAAAAGATCAAGCTTAAGTTTTTTGGCAGCATTCATTAGACTAAACATTACTCCTCTTGCTGTAGCCGTATTTCTTCCTAAAGAGCCACCAATAGATATAGGTTTTCCCGTAACTACCCCAGGAACAGAGTAGCCCACATCCATACTATAGGTATCCATAATCCAGGCCATAACCTGGGGATTGGTATTAACATCAGGAGCAGGAATATCTCTTTCTGGACCAATAAAAGAGATAATCTCACTGATATATCTTCTGGTCAGTCTCTCTACCTCTTTTAAGGAAAGCTTCCTGGGCTCACAGACTATACCTCCTTTAGCTCCTCCGTAAGGAATACTAACCACAGCACATTTCCAGGTCATCAACATGGCTAGAGCTTTTGTTTCGTCTAAAGTAACAGAAGGATGATAGCGGATACCACCTTTGGCTGGGCCCCGAGTTACATTATGTTGAACCCGGAATCCAGTAAACACCTTTATTTTTCCATTATCCATCTGGATAGGAATGGAAACAGTAAGACATCGTTTAGGATACCTTAGAATTTGATGAATACTTTCATCAAGGTTAATTTCTCTAGCCACCTCATCCAGCTGATTCAGGGTCATGTGCCAGGGATTGAATTTACCCCTCATTTGGCTCTCCTTAATCAATAAATAGCGCTCTTTCCTACCTCGGCTGTCCTTATTCTCACCGCATCTTCCACTGGAATTACAAATATCTTGCCTGCTCCAATAGTCTCTGCTGCACAAAGTTTTCTGATAGCCCCAATTACCTCTTCCACAATCTCTTCATCCACCACTATCTCTACCTTGGCTTTGGGCAAGAACTTAACCTTCTTATTTATCTTCTCTTCTTCAAGATAACCCCTCTGAGTTCCAAAACCCTTAACTTCACTTACACTCATTCCCTCAACACCCATCTTCACCAGTTTATCCTTTATCTCCTCCAGTTTAGAGGGTTGAAGGAAACACTCTATTTTCTTTAACATCTCATTCTCCTTTTAAAATCCATACCTTTGAATAAATCGTAAAATAATTCTACTAATTCCACTTTTCTTACTTTAAAGCTAACTCCATCTACTGCTTTCAGAACACCCTCGTCTAAATAAAAATAGGCTTTAAGGTCATTTACCTTTAAGAGTGAGTTGTTCTTCATAGAATAAAGACTCCTTATTTATAGGGGTCTCCAGCATCACGCAGGCCATCCCCTGAGAAGTTAAAGGCTAAGACGGTAATAATGACAAAAAACACGGGAATCATAAGCCAAGGATTTAGGGCAACAGTGCGAACATTTTGTGCTTCTTTAAGAAGTACTCCCCAACTGGTTATTGGAGGACGAAGGCCTATGCCAAGAAAACTTAAGGAGGTTTCTGCCAAAATCATCCACGGTATGGACAAAGTCATTGAAACAATTATATAACTTAAAAAACTAGGAAGAAGATGGCGGCTGATTATTCGCATATCCTTGCATCCAGCTATTTTAGCCGCTACTGCAAAATCTTCTTCCCTTAATGCCAGGAGCTTTCCTCTAACCACACGAGCTAATCTTGTCCAACCAACTAGAGAAAGGATTACTACGATGCCAAAGTAAACTTTCAACGGTGACCACCGAGGTGGTACAGCGGCACTTAAAGCCAACCAGAGAGGGATAGTAGGAAAGGATCTTAAGATTTCTATAACTCGCTGAAGAATATTATCTACTGTTCCACCAAGATATCCAGATACCCCCCCTAAGATTAGTCCTATGACTAGGCTGAGAAAAACGCCAACCAATCCTATGGATAGAGAAATACGAGCTCCATAGATAATTCGTGAAAACATATCTCTTCCCATTCGATCTGTCCCTAAAAGAAAGATAACTCCATCATCTTTTACTCCAAAGAGGTGAATACCTGTCTCAAAGAGGTTCCACATTTTGTAATTTTGTCCATGAACAAAAAAACAGATAGGGTATTTTTTCCTCTTATCTTCACTATAAGTCTTTCGTAAGGTTTCCAGATCAGTCTTACCCTTAATGCCATGAACAAAGGGGCGAATATGAAATCCTTTCTCATCAAAAAAATGAACACGCTGAGGTGGAACATAAATACATTCAACTCGACGTGTCTCAAGGTAATAAGGAGCAATGAATTCACAAAAAATTCCTCCTAAATAGAGAATAACGAGCACAAAGATGCTACCCATAGCAAGTTTATGTTTCCTGAATTTTCGCCACATAAGCTGCCACTGTGAGGCAATATAATATTCTTCCTCAAGAGTAGCAGTTTTTCTTTTTAAAAACTTCACGCTTATGCCTTCTTTTCATAACGAATGCGGGGATCAAGCCAGGCCAATAAAATGTCTGAAATTAAGGTTCCTATTACTGTTAAGATAGCTAAGATTAGAATAAAACTTCCCGCTAAATACATATCCTGACTCATCAAAGCTCTTAAAAGCAGGGGCCCTGTGGTGGGTAAGCTGAGTACTATTGATGTGATAGCAGTTCCAGAGATAAGTTTGGGAAGAGTCCAGCCTATAGTGCTAACTATAGGATTAATGGCCACCCTTACTGGATACTTAAATAAAAGGGTTCTTTCCGAAACTCCCTTAGCTCGTGCAGTAATTATATATTGTTTTCGCAGTTCATCTAATAAAGCACCTCGCATAATACGAATAAGCTCACAGGTTTCAGCTGTGCCAATGACTATCACCGGAATCCACATGTGATTCATCATATCGACAATTTTAGCCCAGCTCCATGGTGCTTTAATAAACCCTGGTGAAAAGAGACCACCTACGCTAATGCCAAAATACTTATAAAAAAAGAACATTAAGACTAATGCTAAAAGAAAATTAGGAGTAGCCAAGCCGAGGAAACCAACAGAGGTGAAGAAATAATCACTTGGTGAGTATTGATGAGTAGCAGAGTATATTCCTATGGGAATAGCTAAGATATAGGTAAAGATAAGGCTAAAGAGAGAGACGGTCATTGTCAATGCCAGTCGCTCCCCTATTAACTTACTTACTGGCATATTCCATTCAAAGGACTGACCAAAGTCCCCTTGAAGGATTCCCTTTATCCACATAAAATACTGCACATAAATTGGCTGGTCCAATCCATAGCGCTTTTCTAGCGAAGCTATCGCTGCTTCATCTATTAATTCACCCATCTCGCTTAACTGGGCTATATAAGAGGTTAAGTAACTACCTGGCGGAAGTTGAATAATAGTGAAGGCAATTATGGAGATTATTAAAAGCGTAGGTATCATGTAAAGAAGTCGTCTTGTAAGATATAAAATATTTTCAACCTCCTTGATTATTTGAGCTTAACAACGCTATGAGAAATGCCTGTAGATACCCACGGCTAAAGCCGTGGCACTTAAAACAATTCAAGCTTCGCTTGACCGAAGGGCAAGCCCGTGGAACTCTGCCCTTCGGGCCGTTTAGAAGGCAGTCCCCCACATAGACAGAATAACACTACCTGATCTCAGCCTGTAGTATTATAAATACGACTTCAGCTCTTCGATGTTATTAACCACTTTGTTGAAAGCGTTAACTATGTCAGCCATATCTTTTGGAGAGGCAGGGGGATGGATTTTGACTTCTATATTCTCTTTGTCACATATCCTCTCTGCCACAGGACAAGTTCCATTTTTATAGCTCGGCTTCTCATTATCAGATGCATTATAGAAAGGACAGGTGAAAGGGCACCCATGACCATACGTATCCCTGTCCATAAAGGTACGATGTCGATACAATGGATAGTAGATTAATCCCCGGGGTGGCAACGGAATGCCCTCAGCCTTCAGCCCCGCAATGAACTTCTCCTTACTCACGCCCAGATCTTTCTCAAAATACCGAATAACGTAGTTGTAGTAAACTGTCTTTGTTCCTTGGCGAGGTTTTTGCGGTCTGATTCCAATTAGGCCATCCAAATTTCGATTGAGATACTCGGCATTTCTGATTCGTTGCGCATTCTCTTGGTCAAGTCTAGCAAGGCGGACCCGGCCGATAGCCGCATGCAACTCCGTCATCCGGTAGTTGTAGGCTAAGGAGACATCATCGCCAAAGCTGCGAAATGCCCTGGCTTTTTTGGCAAGCTCGGGATTTTTAGTTATCACCATTCCTCCCTCTCCTAAAGAGAGGATCTTCTTCTGTTGAAAACTGAACACACCAAAGTCACCTATTGTGCCAACCTTCCTTCTCCTGTATTCAGCCCCATGAGCATGTGAACAGTCCTCAATAACTACGAGATTATGCTCCTGGGCTACGGCCATTAAGCCGTCCATATCCGCTGGATATCCATTCATATGCACCAAGATAATTGCCTTAGTCCGCGGAGTAGTCTTCTGATGCACTACCTCTGGATCGAGACCAAGTGTGTCTGGCTCGATGTCTGCAAAGACAGGGATAGCATTTTGCATAAGTACGCTAGTAGCGGTAGAAAGAAAGGTGTAGGGAGGAACAATCACCTCATCTCCTACTCCGATCCCGGCAGTCCCCAACGCAGTGTGTAGAGCTGTCGTTCCACTGCTTACTGCTATAGCGAACTCAGCATCACAATAGCTGGCAAAAGAGGACTCAAATTTCTCAACCTCATGCCCAAAATTTGAAGAGAGATTATGGGACCGAATTACCCTCTTAACCGCTTCGATTTCCTCCTCCCCAAGTCTGGGGTATAAAGCACACTCATTGTCAGGTAATGGCTTCTTCCTGACTGGCTCTCCACCTTTAATAGCAAGTTTAGACATCATCTTTCTCCTTTCTCAAAAACAATCTTAAATTCTGACAAGAACTCTTCCATGTTGGCGAGTGTCAGTTTAAATTCGGCACGACACTTATCGAGATACGACTTGAGTACCTGGGTCCGTTCTAACGAAATATTGGTATGATCATCATTAAGAATCTCGTAAGGATGGAAGAGCCACACCAACACTCCAGAATCGAGAGAGTGGCTGGCGAAAAGTTCAAGCCAATGCTTCATTTGAATAAAATCTAGATCTACCATTCTCATATGCATGATCGGAACGTGCAAAAAATGTCCCTTTGTGGATCTATAATCCTGGAAGTTCTCCTCATCATGCCGGTAGGGCATGATCCCGGCTGGTATGGATCGATTGTCAAACGCCGGGTATCCATCGCGGTCCAAGCCCTGCTGACCGGGCCAGACCTCAGATACTACCCTGTACCCCAATTTTTTGAGTTTACCGTATATAGCCGGATGCTGAACCAAGGAACCATTTCGATGAAAGATGACTTCATGGTTCCGCCCATTTTGAGCAAGCCATTCTTGTAGGGTTTTTTTTGATCGACGGCAGAACTGTCGAATAGACGATCGCTCATATCGTCCTTTAAATCGCTGGAAATGGTCGTGCACACCTAGAGTATCTCCTCGCTGGATTGCTTCACTCAGGAATGATTCATGGTTCCTCGTCAGGGCGAAGTCATTCTCGTTAACAAACCAAGTGATATGGCCTGCAGCTCTCATCTCGGCGAATACTCCGAGCAATACATCCAAACTCTTCTGGCGCAAGCTAACATCATTACAGCGCAGATCGCAATCTACTGTAACCAATAAAAAATTCTTCATCTTTTTTTCTTCTCCTTCTTTTGGAACAGTGGTAATTGTTGAGTTCCACTGTCGGCTTCTGCAGCCTTGCAGTGTTTTCCTCTTCCCTCTTACCAACCCATCTGGTCAAAGAACGAGTATTCATCTTTAAGTTTGTAAGCCAAATTCGTATTTTTGGCTACTTAAGAGTACTCCATCTTTTTGCTAATTTTTCTGCCGTCTCAGCCTCTGTTCTAGACTTTTCCTACTCGCTTCCCCTATCACTTTACCCCTTTTATCCCCTGCTCACAAAAAAGTGAGCCCATGATCTATCTCTTAATATCTATTATGCCCGTTTGTCAAAATTATTGAGTTTCCTATACGGCAAGATAGTCATACTAAAATCAGCATCTACTTTGGAGGCTTACATCAGAAGACCCATTTATATCCAAAGTATAGAAAAATCGGTTACTACATGATAAAAAGCTTTTCTTGTCAGGCCCGCAGGAGGAGCCGTTCAAAACGCCGGAAACACAATCAAAGAAAACTTCTTACTAATTTACTCACATTAGATAAAGTTTGCTCAACTAATGGAGAACCTACAACCTCTAAGGAAAGATACTTCTGATAATTAAAATCTTTCAATATAGAAAAAATTTTTGAATAATTTAATTCACCCTCTCCAGGAGCTACACGGTCTGTCTCTGGATACTTTGGCCCACCCTCTCCAGAAACTATATCTGATAAATGAACATGCCATATATATCCATTGGCATCTCGTAAAGCTTGCATTAAGTCAGGGTCTTGCTTGCTCATATGGTATAGGTCAGCACACATTCCCACGGCAGGTGAATTTACATCTGAGACAAAATTGATGATTTCTCTTGTAGTGTTAAGCATATTGGTCACGGTTTTGTTTCCCCCTTCAATCACAATAGACATATTATTGACCCGAGCCAATTCTCCACATATGCGGAAAAGGTCGACTAGCCATTTATACCCATCCGAGAAAATTACATCCTCCGGACATGCTCGGCTGATCGGACTTCCAAATTCAAGCATCTTTATACCTAAATCGCTGCTCATTCTGATGAGATTCTTAAAGTATCGTTCACTTCGTTTACGCATAGCACGATCAGGACTTAGTAATTTGATATAGGGGGGCATTAGTTTACAAAGAGCCACAATTTCAAGACCTTCACTTCTTGCGAGAGATATCAAGCTTCTTAGCTCGGTGAAAACACATCTTTCTGGGTTAAATTGATCTTTAGCAAAAGGTTCAATACCATCATAACCTGTTCTTTTTAAAAGAGAAATGTAGTCTTTGTTCATTGGACAACAGCATGACAACTTCATTATTTATTTCTCCTGTTAGATATTTCCTGCTTTCTTGAAAGCTCTAAGAATAGAGTTATTTCTATTCTTCAAGTTCTTCTTTTAAATTAAAAAGCCTTACCTGATTCTCATACATCAACGCTTTCACTGCTCTTGTCTCTCCATTGGATGAGATTTCTCCGGTTGAGACAAGTTTTCCCACCGCTTTACAAATTACTCTGTCAAAAACTTCAAACTTACTTCTTTCATGAGGAATCTTTCTCCCATCACAGACAGAACCTGCACTTGATGTAAGCAAGGAGGATCCTGCGGTGTGGAGAAGATAATGCTCCATTATATAAGGAGTAGTATTTTGCCAGTAAGGGAAACCAGAATGAACATTTGGAAATGCCCTTTCTAGCATTAGGTTAGTATGAGCAAACGTTTGGTTCATTGGGTAAAGTATCAGGTGCCCTTGTTTATCAGTTTCCCCACTAAAAAATCTACACAATAGAGGTTTCAAATTCTCGACAATGTTAGCACTCTCGGCTACAACATCTCCTCCAATATCAGTCCCGAAATTTCGGAATAAATACTCATTTGCATTTCTGATAGTGCCATAGTGTATTTGAGTAGTCATACCCTGTTCCTGATTCATCTCACAGAACTTATGCATCATAAAAGAGATGAACTCTTGTGTTTCAGGAGATCTTATCTCAAATTTCTCCTTCTTCTCATAAGCTCTTCTAAAAATCTGTTCTGCTCTTTTTTCATTTACTTCCAGACCATAAGGCTCCAGAAGACCATGATCGCTTGCTTTCGCTCCCATTTTAGCAAAAAAGGCATGTCTTTTTCTAAGAGTCTCAACAAGACCTTTTAGAGTTATGTCCTCTCCTATTAACTGACAAATTCTTTCAACCTTTGATCTCCAAGCTGGATCGAAGATATTGCAATAAGCATCTGGTCTGAAGGTGGGAAGAAAGATAATACCATCTATGCCTTGAGCCATTTTATGATAGCGAAGATCATCTGCAGGATCATCGGTGGTGCAAATAATTTTTGCCCTGGCTTTTCTCAGTATCGCCTGTGGTAACATCTCCTTTTGATTAAAGCATTCTTGTGCCAGTTTCCATATTTTGTGTCCTGTTTCAGCGCTTAACAATTCTTTGATTCCAAAAACTCTTCTTAAATCAAGATGAAGCAATTGATGAACATAGTCTCCTTCAAGGTTTGGGAAAACGTTGCTCAAGGCCATCCATTTATCATAATCTGAAATATTGGGGTTTAGCGCAAGAGCGTGAGAAAAACCTGGAAATTTTGCCGCTAATTCAAGAATGTGATGATCCCGATTTGCGTATTTTTCTCTTTCCTCAACTACCTCAACCTTCCAAATATTGGGAAAAGGTTTATTTTCCACAATTTGTCTTAAATTGTGATGAGTGTGTACGTCAACAATTCCTACCCTTTCTCTAAGTGGAACTGCAACATCATGGTATAGTTTTACTGCTTCAGGTGTATCCAGTAGCCAATTAGGGCCTAGAAATTTTTCCCTCTCTACCATTTTCCCCTTCTTACCTTTATAAAGTAGTGTAAAATTCCTTATATCTTTTTTAAGATCTGTTCTTCACGGATAACATATTTGCTACAGTTATATCCAACACAACACGGTTTCTCTTTCCGAGGGAGAAAAAAAAGCTGTGATTTAAGAAGGTGGATATTTAGCGGTGAAATTTTTGGTTTTTTGCGCCTCTGCCTCTCTTACCTTATCAGAATAAATGAAGAAACGGCTAGAAATTAAGGAAAGGCCTATTATCTTCATCACTAAGAATTTAAAGTCGATCCTAGTCTTAAGGGAGTTGCTTCTCAAGATAGGTTTAAGAAGTGGCCATTTTTATGAATCTTCTGAGCATTTGATATAAATTCCCCCAGATCTACCAAGACTTGAAAGAAGAATCTGGAATGTGTTCTTCCAGAGGCTGGAGCAAGATCCAAATTCTAGATAAACCTCTTGAGAAAGATCAGACATTCTCAGAAAATTTTGCTTCTGCCTTTGTCTCTTTTAATCTTTATTTGACCTTCTCTTTTATGCAAAAGAAGATTACGCTATTTCAATCCCTAATGATTGCAAGACTATCTTCATACCAGAGAATGATTCTCTGGTTCCCTCTTGTTTAGAGCCACTCTCAGGGACATAATGCGTCTCTAAAGATAGGATGCCTGAGAAACTAACCTCATTTAAAGCTTTTAACTGTCCTTTAAAGTCAATGTCTCCTTTACCTACTGGTAACCAGATAGGTCTGTCCTTCTTATCTTTCCCCGCATCTTTAACGTGAACATGGACTATTCTGTCTTTGACTAATCCATAACCATCAGGATAAGGAATCTCTCCTGTAAAGTAGGCATTACCAGGATCCCAAATTAACCCCACATTTTTTGAGGAAACACGAGCCAGAAATCGTTGAGACTCTTTCCCATTTCCTATAAAACACGTGTGCTCATTCTCTAAGGCTAGAATGATATTCTCCTTTTCAGCTCTTTTTACAGGGGCTTCAAATCTTTGTAGAATCTCGTCCAGAACTTCATCAGTTAAATCTCCTTGTCTCCAGAAAGAGAACACACGTACAATATTAGTGTTAAACATTTTTGCCAGTTCAAAGCAGTGTTCTAAAATCTCTAGATGCTCAGAGTAGCTTTTTTCTTGAGCCAAAAAGAGATCTCCTGCAGTTTCTTTTGCCCCTTTTTCAAGATAACATTTAAAAAGAGGAGAGGCAATGACCGATACCTTCAAGTCATTCTTTTTTATAAGCTCTTTCGCTTTTTTTAGTTCCGAAGAGGAAAGGTCCATTATATTCTTGCCCCACATACTTCTAAGCTCTACATATCCTGCCTCCAGCTCTTTTATTATTCCAAGGGCATGCTGGAAATCCTGACCGATCTCATCAGAAACTATCCCTAGTCTTAGCATTTTAAGTCCCTTTCAGATCAAGATTCTCCCGCCCTCTAAGGGACGCGTAATCTTGTTCAACTCTTTAATTGATTCATACATGGCTAACATTCTTTTCACCCTTTTTCCCTCTCCAGTCCATTTACGATAAGTTCTCAATCCTTCTTTGTAACTTTTACCATATTTTCGATTTGCACTCTGTAATGTTTTTTCCTTCCCTTGTTACTTTTACGACCATGTCATGTCTAATTTCTTCCCGGCTTAACCCTTTAGTCTTATCTTTTTCTTCAAACTCCTACTTCGCAATATCCTCGGCCTCTGCTATGATGGTTAGTGATCGCTTTGCTCGCGACCTTCTAGCGAATGTATGATTTCATCACCTTTAGGACAACAAAAGCCTTCAGGAATATCCTTGTCTATCTCCTGAGAATAATTTCCCCCTATTGTACCACACATCTACAATAAATTGAAATTTCCTAACAGTCAGGAAAATCAGCCAACAGAGTGTTTTCATTTACTGATATTGCATATTCTGTTAATGATCTCTATCGACTTTTTCCCTTCCTCTCCATCTACCAAGGGTTTCCGATCAGAGACAACAGCATCTACCATATCTTCCATTTGTATTTTATGATATTTACGAGGTATCTCAGCTGGTTCTCTTGCTCCTCCGGATTTCTCCCCATGACCTACTCGCCTCATCTTCTCATCTTCTTCTTTTTCCTGTCTGAACTCCCATGTTACAATCTTACTCCCTTCCACACAAATGCTTCCGTTTTCCCCATGAATTTCCAGGCGTTCGTCAAAGCCAGGATAAATTGAAGTTGTTCCTTCTATTAGCCCTAAGGCTCCGTTTTTAAACTCAACCACAGCCAACGCTGTATCCTCCACCTCAATATCGTGGACAAGAGTTCTTACTTTACTTTGAACATCCTTCACAGGACCCATCATCCATTGTAGAAGATCAATAGTGTGAATGCACTGGTTAATAAGTACTCCTTCTATATCATCCTTTCCTTTCTTCTTGTAGTACTCAGGATTACGATACCATTTGACCAAAGCATTTCCTAAAAGGAGCCTGCCAAGTCTTCCCTCCTCTAAGGCAGAACGAAGAGCATGCACCGCTTCCTTAAATCTATTTTGAAATATCACCGCAAGTTTTACTTCGTTCTGACGTGCAGCGGCAATAACAGCGTCACATTTCTCAACAGTAAGATCCAAAGGCTTCTCTATTATAAGATGTTTTCCGGCCTCAGCTGCCTTTATCCCGATACTTGCATGCAAGCCACTAGGCGTGCATATGCTTACAATCTGGATATCATCTTGAGAAAGAAGCTTCTCTAGATTCATATAAGCTTTTGTATCATACTTCTTGGCAAGCTCTTTGGTCTTCTTCTCATCTACATCATAAACAGCTAAAAGCTTACCCTGCTTGGTGCTCATAATAGCCTCTGCGTGTAAGTCACCGGCAAAACCACACCCGATAATGCCAAAACCTATCTCAGACATACGTACCTCCTCATATAATTAAATTTTACTAATGGGGTCTATCTTTCCCAAAGTAGTCTTTCCATCTCCTTTCTTATTTTTTTGACCCCTTTTTGCTGGTCTAAAAACTGGGGTAGTCTACCTAGAGTTAAAAAGTTTTTTTTCTTCATCTCAAGGTGAGGATGGCTTGCACCTCCTTAGAGGAGCTTTAAGACTACCTTTCTCTGAAGATCGCCACACCTTGCCCTAAGTGATCCTTATCAGGCGAAATACCATCAATAGCAGTTAGCGGCTAGACTACTCATACGAGGCTATGAACCGCACGATTAAGGATCGAAAAGTAAAAGAACAGGAGCTTAAAATGTCTATCAACGTAGGTATCGATATAGGTAAATTCTTTCTTATTTAGCTTGCCCCTGTTATTTTAAAGCCTAATCTAGTTAAAATATCAAAAGCATGCTGAGTGGTGAATGTTGCCTTAGAAAGGTCTAAAGTTCGGCTTAATACTTGCTTAATAGGAAACTTCGTTCCTTCAATCTCTACAAAGTATTTAACCTTGCCTTCCTCTGGTTCAATCCCTCTCAAATTTTCTTGCAGCTTTTCTCTGCTGATGGTATAGAATTTACCTCTGCCAACTGCTTTTACTCCTGCTGAATATGACACCTTCCCCTTGTCAGGAGCTTTTGTTCTGAGCACGTCCATAAGTATTATTTGCCACTCCGACTCCTCACCTAGCATCAGTTTGAGACACTTGATTTTTATAGTGGGGGCCCTAATTTCAGGAACCCCCACTAAATTCTTACTTCTGCCTGATAAAAAACTGATATGGATTACTCGTTCTCACGTAGCCCAGAATATTCTCCAAAAGAAGTGTCTCAGGGACATTTCGGAAATTGTTCTTCACCACTACAGGAGTAGGCATCTCACCCACAGTACCAATCATCCAGATATTCTTTATGTGAAGCTGAATTATCTCCTCAACAAGAGACCTTCTTTTTTCTTCATGCACCGTTAATTTGATTTTATCATATAGCTCTTGAAGTCTGGCTACATCTCCAACAGGTTTCTCGCCAGCTTTTCCTCCGGTAACATACCAGCGGGCATATTCTATACACAAGAGGCCATGTGTGTCGGCTGTTTCTACTGGAATTAAGTGGCGTGGACCAACCAGAAAAGGAACCTGGTTATCCATAATCCAGATACCTATCTGGTGTTCATTTCCTTGAACTCTCAACATATAGAGACCCCGTTCCTCAGGTTTGAGAGCTACCTCAATCCCTATTTCTTTCCAGTAATCCTTCACCAACCCAAGAGTATCTGCCCAGACAGGATAAGCTGGAGTAAACTCAATGGTCACAGCCAGAGTCTTACCGGCAGGACGCAGCCGATACTCATGATTTTTATCCCATTTCAAACCTATCTCATCAAGGAGAGAATTAGCTTTTTTCAGATCATATTCAGCATATGCTTTCTCCCATTCCTCAGAATAATAGGGCATCCCTGAAGATAATGATGCCTGTCGAGGTTCGGCCTGTCCTAGCCAACAAAGCTCATTAATTTCGTCTCGATTAATGGCTAGGGAAAGGCTCTTTCTGAACCGATCATCCTCAAAGAGCTTTCGTAAAACAGGATCCTTGCAAGTTAGATTGAGCTTTATCACGGGATCTGCTCCCAAGGTCTTTATCCACTTCAAAACTCGATAATCACCTTTTTCCCTGTATTCCATGAAGAGAGAAAAGTTGCGCATCGTTAATTTGCGCTGTTGAAAATCTACTACCCCAGTTGAACACTTCATATTGATCATCTCGGCATCTTCCACCATATCATTGACAATGCGATCGATATAAGGAAGCTGGTTACCTTCAGGATCTACCTTCCAGTAATAGGGATTTCTCTCCATTACCATCCGTTGAGCAGGGGGAGGTACCGTGACCTTCCAGGCTTGAATAGTAGGGCAGTCAGGGTTTGTTACAAACCACGCAGTACCACCTTTCGCCTGATAGAGCTGCTCCCAAGACTTAAATCCTGCCTCCTCCGCCATCTTCTTTAACTTATCCATGGATGTATAACGAGGATGAAACTGCTGTAAATAATGTTTGGGGGCATAGAAATACCAGCTCGTGGAGGATGCACTCCTGTAGGCAAACATGAGCAAGAAAATTCCATAGGAATCGGCAAATCTGAACCTTATCGTGTAATCGTCTACCTTTTCTAATTTTGCCGGTTTTCCGCCTACAGTCAGCCATGCAGGAAACACAGGGTTAAGTTCTTTGTTCAGGAGCACATCCTCATAGACAAACAAAATGTCATCCGCAGTGAAAGGTACTCCATCTGACCATTTTATACCCTTCCTCAAATGGAAGGTATAGACCTTTCCTCCTTCTGAAACTTCCCAACTTTTGGCGATGTTGGGAAGAACTTCGCTGCCATCCGTACTGAACGTAATTATCGGTTCAAACATAAGCTTAAATACTCCCCCCAAATCTGCTAATCCTAACCAAACTCTACGCCATGTTCCCCCATACTGTCCAATTTCCTCTACAGGCATTACCACCATGGGCTCCTTAGGAAGTCTCTCTTTCACCGAGGGAAGCTCACCTGTAGCTACCTTTGTCTTTAGTGCAGGAGCCTCATTGAACTTTGTTATTTTCTTTCCTATGGCTTCTTCGTATTCCCCTATGGTAGTATATTGTGCTGGTGATGGCATTACTATCTCTGCTAATACTGGAATTGCTCCCAAGAGACATATCGCTCCACTTAAAAGCAACATTGTTAATTTTCGTATCATTTTTATCTCCTTAATTTAATTTGTTTTGATTCAATCTTTTATATAATCTCCCAATCTTCAAAGAGTGCAGCTAATAGTATCATCACCTCTCTTTATGTTACTAAAATTTTTCTTTGATAATTAGGAGTTGCGTTAAGAGATATTTATATATCAAAAAGCGATTTTTTTCATTTCTTAATTTCATTTATATTATAACACAGATTAACCTGAGTTCGGTAATTTGGCTCAATCATACAGGTTCGCCTTATTTGCCCCAGTCTTCCACTTTCGATGATCTTTCTGGCTAACCTAACTTCAGGTAAGGTCCTGTACTGATACATCACTGCAAAAACTCTTTTATTTTTACGGGCGGCCTCCAGGAATTTATCTGCCGCATCTACAGAAACAGCAATCGGCTTCTCGGAAAGACAGTGAATCCCCGCTTCCATTGCTGCTATGCCAATTTCAGGATGAAAATAATGAGGAGTAGCGATGAGAACTGCATCAACCAGGGTACTTGCCAGAAGTTTTTTATAGTCGGAAAAACCGGGGACTTTATTTTGGTCAGAACTCTTTTTTGTTAACTCAGGGTCAAGATCTGAGACAGCAGTAAGTTCTGCCTCAGGAATATCCTTGATTCTGACTATATGTCCCTGACCCATTCCTCCCAGACCAATTAGCGCTATTCTAAGCTTTTCTTTCATGTTGAGCACTTATCCCGAATTGCCGTATAATCGGTAAATGAAAAGAATCAATTTTATCAAATTTCTACTTACCTTTATCCTATTTTAATGGTTCCTACTTCTTTCTTATTATATTTAGCCCCATAGGTATGCGAGCGCTCCTGTCCCTTACGAGCTTCCGAACATCTCCCGCTCAGCTATATCTAAGTGTTCGTACATTTTCTTTCGAATTGTCGCTCCGTCTTTCTTTATCAAAGCATCGAGGATTTCTTTATGTTCTAACAAGAGTTTCTGGGATCTTTTCCTGAAATCTGTAGTATGTAACTTCATCTCGCTCCAGAGCTTTTCCCTTAAGCCAGCTACCATATATCCTACCGTTTCTATGAGAACACTGTTATGAGTTGCTTCAGCAATAGAAAGATGGAACTTTATGTCAGAGCTAATAATATCTTCCAAGGTCAAAGAAGAACCAAGCTTTTCAATCTTTTCTTTCATTTCTTGAAAAGCCTTTTGAACAGCTTCTATATCCTTTTTGGTTGCCGTTTCAGCAGCTGTACGTACAATTTCTGTCTCCACAATCTTCCGTGCTTCTAATGTCTCATGGGGCGAAACATCCTTACTAAGTTCCCTAAGCTGGCGTTTATAACGAAGAGTATCTGTATTAGCTTTCACAAAGTTACCTGTTCGGCCTCTTCTCTCAATTATACCTATTATCTCCAAGGCACTCAGTGCTTCTCTTAGGGGAGGTCGACTAGTACCTAGCTGTTCCGCTAAAACTGGCTCTGTAGGTAATTTATCCCCTGGTTTGAGCACACCTCGTTCGATTAAATCCTCGATTTGACGAACAATTTGAACATATATCTTTTCTATTTTAACCTTACTGAATGGTTTCTTATCCATTTATCTCCTCATATTCTTGTCTTACAAGATAATAATATAACAAAATCTAAAAAAGTCAAGTCCTTCAAATTGAATCATCTAAAACAGGAAACTGAAAAAGCTATTATGAAGTATACTTTGTCAAGCAACCTTCCTAACTTCAAACATATTTTGAACCTATTTTCGGTAATTCAAGATTTTGCTTCTTGAAAAAGATCTAATAAAAAACAAAAATAAGATGATTAAATTTGACTAAAACTCTTTCCTGATGTATAATAGAGAAAATTCATTGAGAACATCAGGAGAAAAAGATGCCAGAGATTAAAGCTGATCTTCTCCCCATTATCTCAGAGGAATGGGGTCAGGAAAAAGAAGGTGAAGAAGTTCATTATCTGAATCCTCTTTCCAAGCGATGTCATAAATGGATCAAGTATCAGAAAGAGCTTTTCCAAAAGGATAATCCCATTAATGCCTGTAATATAGAGGGGAAGATGACCCCTTATAACAGCAGAGTCTACTTCAATCAGCCCAACTTAACCGGCTTTGGAGGAATGCCTCTGCTCATCTCTTTTATCGAAAAGATGGGAATTGAAGAAAGCTTGGAGGAAGTATTCGATCATGAGGGATATGTCTACTCCACCAGCGACCTTCTCCTCTCCGCCATCACTGGAATAACCGTAGGGGTAAATCGACTCTATCATCTAAACGCTATCAGGGATGATGCTGCTCTCACCAAAGCTCTGGGCTTAGATCAGCTTCCCGAGGAATCTAATCTGAGAAGACAACTTACTCAGGCATCTAGTAAAGAAGTAGAAAGAATGCGCACAGTTATCTCAAAGAACCTTGCTAAAGCTAATCAGACTGAAGAAATAATTGAGATAGGTCTTGATATCGACTCGACGGTAGCTACAGTCTATGGAAAACAAGAAGGAGCTGAAGTTGGCTATAACCCTAAGAAAAAAGGTAGGCCCAGCTACTCCATCAAGACCGCCTTTATTGCCAACAATGGGGACTGCGTGAACCTCAGACTAGACGGAGGAAAATCCCACTGTAGAAAAGGTTTCAAAGAATTATTTAAGAAGACCGCCTCCCTCCTTCTCTCCAATTACAAGGTAGTTTTCGTCAGACTAGACAAAGGCTACTTCGGAGAAGATACTTTCCAGTATCTCGAAGAAGAGGGCATCAGATATGTAGCTGCCAGTAAGAACACTCAACCTTTAAGGAAGAGAGCTTCTTCAGTGCCCGATAAGGAGTGGGAAGAGATAGAAAAGAGGAGTCTTTACCTCACTGAAATAGAGTATTCCTACGGAACATGGAAGAATGAGCGCAGAATGATCATCAAGAAAAGCCTTTTTCCTAATCCAGACTATGAAAAAGAAGAAAAGGATATCTTTGACAATCCAATCGAGCCTCGCTTTATCGTGGAATATCGCTTCTATGTCACTAATATCCCCAAGATCGAGCTGGATAAGTTATCCTGCTATAGATTCTACAATAACCGAGCTACAGTTGAGACTAAAATCAAAGAACAAAAGTTAGGCTTTAATTTAGATAAACTTGCCGTACATAACAAAGAAGGGAATGAGGTCTATATCCTTTTAGTAGCCCTAACCTATAACATTCTAAACTGGTTTAAAAGGTTTCTTCTCCCAGAGGAGTTTAGGTCCAGGTGCATTAAGTGGATCAGAATGTACCTATTAAATTTACCAGCTATTATTCAAAGAAAGAAAAAGCAGTATTTCATCAAGTTCTCTAAGTTCTATCCCTATAAGGAGCTTATAAGCTACATCTTTAAAGAACTTGCCCGAGGTAAACCTTATTACGTAGTCTGAGTAGAAAGGCTCATTGAAAAAATCGGATAAGTTTTTCTCCCCTCATGGGGAAGGTACGCCAATGATTGCCTCAATCTGGACAAAAAGCAGACTTCTGAGAACAAGGAGTAAAGATTGCCACCTTAACTTGCATCTTAGAGTAAAATCATAGCTCTAAAAAAGCTCAAAAATGAGTTTTTGTCATAAAACAGCCTAGTTTACCGAATCTGGGTTAAACTCTTCTTCCCCATTTTTCACCCCCACATTTACCACGTATATAAAAAACTCCCAATCCATTCTTGGAGATCTCCCGTTTATTACCGTTTTTAACGGACAGTCCTGGCCGATTATTTATTTTTATTTGTTTTACAATTTACCCCACCGCGTACTATTCCCTTTCCTGTTTTTGCCGTTTTTTCTTAACATTCTTAATAGTTTTCACCATTTTCAATGGGTTTAGAATCAAACTTATTACACTCAATACTCCTTATTTTTGCCAAAATCCCTTGCATTCATTGCAGTTAGAATTAAACTTTCTTACTCCAGAACTTGGGGTCTCGGCCCGCCTGACTCGCTTTGCCCTGCCAACCAAAAGATTTTCTAATTGTCGCTGTCTGCTTTCTTCTGTCCTGCCTACGTAGCTGCTTGCCGAGCGGTAATTTTTGCTCATTACTTATCATCCCCTTATACTTCTATTATAGTAGATAGCGTATTCCCATAGGTCATATAGTTCATTTCACCTTATTAAAGTCCCTGTATGAGCCTGTATTAAAGCCTTTTTTCTTGAGAAAACAGTCAAAATACACTTTTGGAGTTTATTTAGTCTTTCTATGCTCATTTTCTCTCTTTAATAGTAAACTATGCCTCTAGGTAAAACTCTGCCTGTTTGACCCCTTAAATCGCCTTTAGTGGTAAATTCTGCTCCCCTCCACAACCATTAGGACACTGATAACTGTTAATATCAAGATTATTGTCATTAACTAATGGCCGCCAGATTAACCCGCACTTCTTACATTATAGAAGAGGGTTAACCGTGTTATAAAATTCTACCGTTGTTGATTCCATTTAATAGCCTCGTCTCCTTAGCCCGCAGCTAGCAATTAAAGGTCAGCTTGTTTTAGCCCGTTCTCTACGTCCTCTTTGCTTACGTGAGTATAGATCATAGTTGAACTTATACTTTTATGCCTGGCCGCAACCTGGGTCCGTCTGATGTCCCCGGTAGCCCTGAGATACTCAGACAAAAAGCTATGCCTGAGTAGGTGAGGATAAACGTTCTTTGAGATCCCGGCCTCCCTTGCGTATCTCTTTATGGCCCGCTGGATCGCCTTTCTCTTCACCCTCTCACCACTCCTGCCAATAAAGAAAGCGTGATCCTTGTTATAGCGATAGGCTCTTCTGGCCTTGAGATACCGCCTGAGAGCCTTCAGAGTGTCCTCTTTAGTGACTGGCTGATATTCGTCGTTGCCTCGCTTGCCGAACCTAACCTTAATCCTGGATTCGTTCAGGAATACAGACTCATCGTTGAGGTTGATTAATTCCATGAGCCTGATCCCCGTTGAGAAGAACAGCCTCAAGATTGCCTGATCCCTGATAGCCTCAAAGATTCTGTTCTTTGCATACCGAAGAAAGGGATTTCCGTCCTTCTTTCGTTGCCTTAAATCCCCCTTTGATTCCCGTTCCTCCCTGGCCGCAATCAGGAATAACCTTTCAACCTCTTCCCTGGTAAGCACTACAGGCGTTTTTTGTTTCGCCATTTTATGACCTCCCTGTGATTCTATCCTCTTCTATTATAATCTATAGGGATTTTTTGTCAAGTCTTTTGACCTATTTTATATCAAAATAGGTCAAAGATATGCTATCAGGAAAGACTGTCAAAGAACCAAACCCTTAACTATAAAGGCTTTTATTAAGACTACCGTATTATAAGATATTAGACTTTTGACGCTCTTTCTCATTTTTTTGCTCTTTTGCCTTGATTTAGAAAGCTCCAGAGTTTCCCTCCGAGGTGCTCCCGATAGAAATTAACCTATTTCGTATAGCACCCAACCACTAAACGCCCCTAACCACTTAACACAACCACCAAAAAACTATTTATCTCTCATTGTTAAGTTTCTAGGCCCTTCACAACTTAACATTAAGAAGCTGCCTTGCCTTTTCTTTACCCTTGTCTGTCAAAGTTATAAGTTTAATCTTACTTTCTCCCCCCAGGACTCTGGAAGCAACTCTCTCGTTTGGCTTGTCTGTGTAATCCTTATAATCCCTCTCAAAATCTTTTATGCTTTTACCTAACATTCCATAAATTGTTGCTATATCACTAACCTTGCGGGGAGCAAACCCTTGAATACAACTCTTCTTAACCAATCCCCAGGTAGGACGTGAAACAATCACTTCCCGGGAAGAAGTGTTTTTCTTAAAGTAAAGTGGGATAATAAACTCCCGTGCAAAGCCATTGTTGTTTTTATAGCACTTAACCAGGTGTATATTCTGGTGAAACTTGCCATCCATTCTGGTTGAAAGTTTACCACTAATCAACCCTTCATATTTCCCATTTCTATTATACAGAAAGTGGCAGCTTTATGTCAATTTTTCGGCATATTTTTTTCTTACTGACTCTCCCTTAAGCTCAATCCTATAGGCACTGTGTATTATCCGATCACAGATAGCATCGGCAATGGTTGGCTCTCCAATAATCTCATGCCAATTCTTGACTGGAAACTGTGAGGAAATCACGGTTGATCCTCTTCCGTGCCTATCCTCCATAATTTCTAGTAAGGATAATCTGCTTTGAGTATCAAAAGGATGCAGGCCAAAATCGTCCAAAATGAGGACCTGCTGCTTTTGAATACGCTCGAGTTCTTTATTATAGGTTCCATCAGCCTTTTTAAGCTTAAGCTGAGAGAAGAGTTTAGCGCAGTTAAAATAAAGGACTCTGAATCCATACATGCATCCTTGGTAACCTAGACTAGAAACAAGGTAGCTTTTTCCTACTCCGGTGGGTCCGGTAATAATGATATCTCTTTTTTTCTCAATCCAGCTCGAGCTTGAAAAACGAAGGAGCATGTTTTTATCAAGACCTCTATCCAGTTTAAAGTTTATCTCCTCTAGTGATGCCTGATAGCGAAACTTTGCTGCCTTAATCAGCCTTTTAAGTCGCCTGTTATGCCGCTCATCCCACTCGGCATCGACGAGATGTCCTAAGAGCTCATCAGCAGTAACTTTACCCATCATTCCTGCCTCCAGGCTCTGATTGAAAGCCTTGAGCATCCCGTAAAGTTTCATTTTCTCCATCTTGGTTAGAGTTTCCTCATTATTCATGGTAGCTTCTCCTCATCTTAATAGGTTGTCCTTTAGAAAATTGACTTTGATGTTTTGTTTCATCTTCTTCATACTTAGTTCTAAAATAAGCTCATTTTGAAAAAAGGGTTTATCTTTCTTTTCTCCTCTAAAAATCGGCTCATAAGAGGCCCATATAGGGGACTTTAGAGGTTGAGACGATGTTTTATTACCCCCTCCTTATCTTTTCTTTGAGAATTTGACTTAAAAGATAACGGCACCTCTACTTTAGTTAAAATAGTCTCCTCCGCGGATGTTACTGTGAAGAGGAAAAGATTGAAGAACAAGGCTCTCTTCTTTTAGTCTATCTAAACCTTTTTCCAGGATGTTTTTCACTGCCTTATAGGAGTAAGAATGAAACTCAAGGGCTCGCTCTGAGGCTCTGTTGACTCTCTCGGCATCATAGCGCCGGGATAAGTCAACTATTCCCAGGCAAATTCTATAGGAGAGTTGGGTACATCTCCTAGCCTCGAATATTTTCTCAACTAGGGCACCAGTCTTATCTCCGATCTCTTTGGCTCGAGTGATCATCTTCTCGGGGCTCTCTTCAGCATAAAATCGATGTTGGCCGGGCATATGCTCTTTTAAGGTGGTATAGCCTCTTTCTTTTTCTCTTTGATGTGAGGCAATGCGGATCCCTTGGTGATAAATCTCCACAGTTGATGTGGTATATATTACGGTTACATCCTTGCCTTTATACTGCCAGGGCACGCTATAATAATGGTTATCTTCCCTTATTTCAATATGGTAGTTTGAGGGTACTTTAAATCGCCGAAATTCCTTTAATTCATACGGTCTTAAAGGAAGAGGCTTCAAGGTAGCTTTCTCTATTTCCTCAAAGAGTTCTCTGCGGCTCATCTTTATGCGCTGGAAGGAAGTAGTATTGTGTTTCTCTAAAAGATCCCTGATTGCCTCGTTGAGCTCCCCTAAAGAATAAAAGAGGCGATCTCTTAAGGGAGCAAAAACTCTTCTGTAGACTATCTTTACAGCATTTTCCACCATAGCTTTATCCTTGGCATTATGAGGCCGAGCCGGAACAATTACTGTACCGTAATGCCTGGCAAAATCAGCATAGCAAGGATTAATATCCGGCTCATATTTATTGGCTTTAGTTACGGCTGACTTTAAACAGTCAGGGACTATTTGTCCTGGTACTCCCTCAAAGTAGTAGAGTGCATGCTCATTAGCCTTTAGCCAGTCCTCTTTCTTCTGAGTTCCTGTTGCCTCAACGTAGGTAAGCCCGCTTGCAGGAAGGATAGCCACAAAGACCTCTACTTCCTTTTCTTTTCCGGTTGTTCTCTCGTAAATCTTGAGCTTCTTACCGGTATAATCTACAAACATCTTCTCTCCGGCTTTATGCTCAAGGTGCATACTAACCGATGATAGACTGTGCCAGATTCGAAAGTGATAGCAAAACTGTGGATAGCTGTATCCTTTAGGGTGCTTTCTCTTGTATTCCTGCCATAAAAGCTCCAGGGTCACTCCAGGCTTTTTCAGTTCTTTTACCAGGTAAGGGAATCTCTCGGAAAGGATTCGGTATCTTTCAGACCTTTCCTTTTTTCTTGTTTCAAGAGTCCTCATTACCTCATCATCGCTCATCGCAGTGATAGATTGATAGGTGATACCTGAGAGTTTGAGATTTACAAGATACTCTCTAACCACAGGTCTGGAAATATTCAAAGCTCGCCCTATCTGACGATTGCTCAATCCACACTTCTCATGCAGACGAAGTAGTTCTCTTATTTTTCCCATACTAATTCTCCTGTTTGCCATTTCGATACTCCCTTCTTCACTTATTAATATGGGAGTATCGTATCTTTTTTTAGGAAAATTATGAAGGGTTGAAGGGAATGCTCCTGGTCATTCTGGTATTTACCCGAAAAGTGGTAAACTTTCAACCAGAATAGGTGGCAGGTTTGCTCCAGAATGGGTGGCAACTTTTTCCAGAATAGGTGGCAGGTTTGCTCCAGAATCTACAACCAGGATCCACTTTTGCAGTTTGCTCAGTCTTTCATTGCTCATTTTTAGCCTCTCGGCCGAAATTTGTAATTCCTCTTACTTCTTAACCTGTAAAATCATTTCTCTATTATTATCTTACATATTATCATTATGCGGTAGAAAATTCTACTGTTATTGCGTTTACGTGAATGGTAAATTGAACTCTAGCCCCCCTCAAATTTTCTCTTAATTCTATTTTTAACCGCTATGTCAAAGAACTGTTAAGGCTTTTAGCTCGTTTCAGTAGAAAATACTACTGTTATTGTCAATATGTCAAGACTGTTCAATATCTTAGCTCTTTGAAGGTCTAGGGATAGGTATAGTTCTTGTCACCTGTGAAGCTCTTCCCTTTGATCCCTTTATTCTGTGATCCCCTGGTTTATATTTTATCAAGCCTACCCTTCGCAAGACTTTCAACTTCTCGCCTATCGTATCTCTGCTTATTCTGGATTGCTCATATAGCTCGTCCCAGGACACAAAAAGCCTTGTTCCAGGCTGCCAGCCTCTCCTTGTTTCTATTGAACGCAAGGCTCTATAAAGACACTCCTCAGTCCTTCTCAATCTCTTTTGCCAATGATACCGGTAAAAGTCCTTCTCTTCCCAACCCTTTTTATTTTTATCAGGTGATTTCCTCCACCACCGGCAATTTTCCCTCTTGTCAAAAAGGCAAAGCCCCCTATCTTCCAGGGCAGGGCAGTCATATTTATAGTCTGTTTTTTCAAGGCTTCTGACTATACTTGTGACCTTACTTTGACTTATATAAAGGCTATCTAGTATCTGTTCAATTCTCTTTGCCTGTTTGCCTACTCTATGAAGCTCACAAGCCAGAACAAAAGCCTCTTCACCCCCTAGTTTTTGTTTTTTGCCAATGAGTGACATAAGGCAGGGTTTCACTGTCTCTGGCAGGCGTGTCTTGCTTCGAGTCTTTTCGTATTCCTGGTATTTTTCTAAATCTTCCATCTAAACCATCCCCTTAATCTTTTTGCCGGGAGGGAAGACTAAGGGGTCCAGAACCCCCCGGCATTTTTCGAAGGAACGGAACTCCGATTATTCCTCTTCAAAATGTCTATTTTTTCTACTGCTGTTACGACTTGATCTCCTTTTTTTCCCTTACCTATCTCGAAATCAACCCTATCCTCTTCGTTGAGGTCCCCAAAACTTACAGCTTCCGACTTGTGAAAAAAGAAATCCTTTTCCGCGCCTTCAATCTCAATAAATCCATAGGAAGTAAGCAATTTTCTTATTTTTCCTTCCAAAATTCTTCACCTACCCTTGACTTCTAAAATTCCTTTGCCATAATAAAAAAGCTTGGCTGGTAAAACTTCAGGGTAACTCCTGGCGTCCTCAAAATTCCAGTCATCCTTGGGGCCTGTTCACGCAGGCCCCTTTTTTAATTACAATGGGTTATGAAAATATTGCCAATTCAATATCTCTATCTCTTAATACCTTGTGCTTTTCTTTTGCGAACCTGATTGCTAGTTTTTTGATAAGCTCTCCGTATTCCTCAAAATTAAAAACCTTAATATCTAGGATTTGGATATCTTTGGCGATATGAAAAGGATCACGAAATTTGTCAACCTTAAACCACTGGATTCTATCAGGAAAAAATACGCTGATGAGGTAATGCATTCCTCCCTCTCGAATTATATGACGAGTGATATTTCTTATTTCTTTAGAATCCAACTTTAATGCTTCTGCCCATTCCTTTATCGTTCGTCCACTCTTCTCTAAATCTTTCTTAATTTCAGAGAGTTTCCTCCCTTCTCGCTGGTAGGTCTTTATGTTTTTGATAAGACTAGGTGTCCAATCGGGGAAAAGAGCAACCGTTTTATTAGTTGGGAGAAAATTCTCACTCGTAGGCAATAATCCTATTTCTTGATAATAAATAAAATTTCTTTCAGGATTACTCCCTAAATCTACATTTTCTCTTTTTAGTTTTTCCAAGATTTGTTTTTTGGTTAACATTTTAACCTCCGTTATTATTATACTGGAACTTTCCAGTCTGTCAAGTAAAAAAACTATAATATAAATAGATATTCACTAAGTAGTTTCTTTGGCCATTTTTTGGATGAGGCCAGTAAAGAACGCAGCTTTACTTTTTTTGATTTGTCTCTGGTGGTCCATATCTTTAGTTATACTAAGAGCTTGGTAAATTATTTCTGACGGATATTGTTCGGCAACTTTTCTATAGAAAATATGACTATGGTAGTCTTGTAGAGTATCTTCCATTTGTGTTGTAAGGTCATCGACTTTATATTTTGGTTTTTTGGGATATTGAGAAACGTTAACGTTATTATCTGTATCTTGTAATAATGTTTTTTGTATGTTTCTTTTTAAGACTAGCCCTTGTGTGGCTAAAGAGACAACCCTTGTATTATTTTGGGACAAGGGATTGTGGATAATATTTAGAGAATATGTTGTTGGTAAAAAACCTCTTTTTAGATCTTTTCTTCTAGTGGCAATAATAATATTTTTATCCTCCAATCCTTTTACGGCTCTTATAACACTACTTTTTCCAAGACCCGTTCCTCTATCTAATACTTTGCCTTTTTTTGTTTCTATGCCGTTACATATTTGTGCTATAGAAATATTATCACTATCCTTTTTAAATCCGAAGGTTCGTCTGGTGATATAGAGTAATACTTTTAATTCGGACTCATTAAGTTGGGATAGTAATTCGTCAAATAGTTCATCGGGAACTTGGGTATACTTCGGAGACCGGAAACCAGGAAATTTTTTATCCATAAAGTTTTCTCTTCTACGAACTTCTTAACTACTAAACTAACTAAGTTATATAGTTCTAAAGTTGCTAACTTCAGAAGCTCTGAACTTCATCACTTAAGAACTTGCGTTTATGTTATGGATTTATTTTTTCTCTAATCCTTTTAAAGAGTTCGGTTTCGTCAGGGATATTCGTTTTATTAATCTCTAAATCTTTAAGTGCATCTATGAGAGTTCTAATAATTGTATTCTTTGTAATCCGTTCTTTCTTATTACCACTATCTCGCCTGGTCATAATTTCCCTAGCCAACTTTTGTAAGAAATGAAGTTGGTTTTCTCGAAGAAGAACAGAAAGCTTTACTTCGAAACTTTCGAACTTAGGAACTTCAGAAGTGCTTGAGTCAGTAAGCTCGGAACTTTCGTTTTTAGATTTATCTTTAGATTTTTTGCTAGTATCTGCTATCCATTCTAAAGGATTGTCACCCAAACCTGTTTTTTTAGCCATGAGATAGAACCTCTTTTGCCAATTCTTGATAATCTAAACTGCCATATGAGCGAGGAGCATATAATATCACTGGTTGTCCATAGCTCGGAGCTTCAGCAAGCTTTACATTATCTCTTATCTTGGTTTTGAATACTTTTTCTTTAAAAAACTCCTCTACCTTTCGAGTCACATCTCTACAAATATTTTTTCTACCATCAAACATTGTGAGAATAATCCCACTTATCTCAATCTTCCCATTAAGCCTCTCCTTGACGACTTTAATAGTCTGGAGGAGTTTCGTCATTCCCTCTAAGGCAAAAAACTCTGCTTGTATTGGTATAAAAAGTTCTTGTGCTGTGTTAAGAGCGTTAAGAGTAAGAATTCCTAATGAAGGTGGACAGTCAATTAGAATATAGTCATATTTATCATTAAGCCCTTTAATTCTATCTTTAAGTATGTTTTCTCTTCCTACTATATTGACTAATTCTATTTCTGCTCCAGAAAGGTTAATATTAGAAGGAACGATGTCTAGCTTCTCTACCAGGGTTTTAGTTATTGTTTTATCTACTGGCTGAGAATTTATAAGCACATCATAGATAGTAATTTCAATCTCGTGAGGTTTAAGGCCTAAATGAGTTGTGGTGTGTGCCTGAGGGTCAATGTCCACCAAGAGAATCTTTTTTCCCAATCCAGCAAGACAAGCTCCTAGATTAACTGTTGTAGTTGTCTTACCAGACCCGCCTTTTTGGTTGATTATAGCGATAATTCTTGTTCTCAATTGTGTTCGCCTTTAAAGATAATTTTACTTCCTTTGAGCTACACGCTCTCCTACTTTTAAAAAATGGGACAAAGCATTTTCAGAAATTCGCCATGCACGGTCCAATTTTAGCCCTTTAATCTTACCCTTTTTAAGATAAACCCTTACGGTCTCAGGGTGCACTCTTATTAAATCAGCTACTTCCGCCACTGTAAGGTATTTTAGCATATGACATCCCCTTTTATGTTAAACAATTCTATTTATTCAAAACTATAGCAGATAGTTTCATTTATGTCAAGTATCGCGTTAAGTCATATATAATAGTGACATATGTCCCCATACCTCAGGAAACATTTGCTAGTTGTAGCTTTTTGGCTACAGTGTGAATAAATAACAGTGAGGAGGCGGACAAATGTCGCAAGATGATCTCATTAGTCGTCTTTCAGTAAAAAGTCAAGAACATATATTCTTAGATGAACTTGAGAACAGTTTTGAGCTTTCTCCCAAGGAAGCAAGAGGAATATTAGACTCAGCCAAAACGGTATTTAATTTAGAAGGAGTATCTCATCCAGGAAATATTCGGCCTGGCCAGATAAGGGAGATTGTCCTTGCTAAAGATGCATCTGCAGGAAAACCTCTAAGTCAGCTTAAAAAGGTAGAGGTAACCCTCACCTCGGACGCTGGCGAGGAAGACCTCGATGTTCTTTCAAAATATGGCAGAGTTGCCCTTCGAGAGGTGCACATCCTACGATTGGTGGAGGAGGCTCTGGATCAAGAAGGAATTCTCACTCAAGAGGATCTCTCTCGTATCTTAAAAGTAGATGTTCGTACCATAAAGCGTGACATTGCCCATCTTCGAAAACAAGGATACCTTGTCCACACTCGAGGGCAAATAAAGGGAATAGGCAGAGGAAAATCTCACAAGGTAGCCATTATTGAGCTTTACCTCCAAAGATATACTTATACCGAGATCTCCTGGAGAACCAGACATTCTCCCTTTGCTATCAAAAGGTATCTTACCACCTTCTCCAGAATGATCAATTTGAAAAGAAAAGGAGTGGTGCCTGAAGAGATAGCTTTTCTTTTAGGAATTTCTTCTCACCTAGCTGAGGAGTACCTTAGGCTTTATCAAAAATACAATCTGCCTCAATATCAGGATAGAATAGAGGATATAAGCAGCCTCTCATCTTACGTACCTCAGGTCAGTTTAAAAAAGGGGGCTATCCTATGAGTGGCCAAGGAAGAGCACATTACCTTTCCATGGGCAAAAGGGGCTTTAAACAGGCTGTGATTCGTCTTTTAGAAACAGAGTATAAGATCGTTGGTAGTCACAAGGTCATTCAGATGATAGCCGAGGATATAGGGGATCTCGCCAGGCAGTTTTATCCTTCTTCTGTTTGTCCTGGAACCCTTATTTGGGCTACCACCTCTTCCGCTGAGAAGAAGGTAAGCTACGGCAAGAAGGGAGAAGATCAGAGAACATGTATTGTAAAACTTCCTTTCCTTACTGCAGAAGATATCCAAAAAAGGATAAAGCCTCATTCCAGAAAGGAAGGACTCTACCAGGAGGTAATGAGGATGGTGCGCATGATCAAGGCTGCTTTTAAACAGGGAGGATTTTTGTCTATAGCAGAGATTGCTACCATAATGGACCGTGGTCTTACTACTACCCAAAGAAAACTCTCTGAATACCAGAAGAGAAAAGGCGAGGTTCTACCTCTTAAGGGAAACATCCTTGACCAGGGCTCATCCCCAACTCATAAGGGAATTGTCATCGAGCTTTATGAGAGGAAAATTGCTCCCCCTGACATTGCAAGGCAAACCGGCCATTCCTTAGATTCAGTGGATAGATACATCTCTGATTATGAGAGAGTAAGGATGCTCCTTCGAAAAGGAATAGGCACAAAAGAGATAAGCCAGCTCATTGGACGAGGCCTTAGCACAGTGAAAGAGTATGAGAGAATAGCTACTCTTTATCATCCAGAAATAGCTATGAGAAAGAGCAAGATTTAGGCTTAAAAGGGGCTATTTTAAGCCTTTTTCTTTGATAAGGTGATGTTGCCCGCTATCATAAATATTTCCAACGGTAAAATAGCTCATTTATATGACTCCTTAAATAGGCTTTAGTAAGGAGCTTTAAGACGCAGTTTCTTTAAATATAGAATAGGCCTATCCGCTCGACTGCCATTTTACTATATCTTGGGTGTGTGGTTTAATGTTAGCTGCCACGAATGTCTTGTCCCTTAATAGGATCAACGATTACAGCCTGTTGGATGAGGCGATAAAACAGCTTGCCACGCGAACGGGACGTTCTTCGATTAAATCGAAACACAAATTCGTCCAAATAATAATCCAAATGAGACGCACGTGGTGCACCTTGATGTGTTCCCAGCAGCCATCGTTTCAACAAGGTGGCAACACGATTGGCCAAAGGCAACAAATTTTCACCAACATCAGCGGATTGACGAATCACTTCATGATGATAACCAACAGATTTCAATTTACTATAACCACTCCAACCATCGGTACGTACTTCGTTCCTGGGTTCCACGATCTCTTTAACCGCTGGTATCAGGCTCTGGGCCGAAGCATCCTTCACCTTATGAAGGCGGATTCGTCCAGACCGATTTCCTTTATCTTCAACTGCAATGACAACCAAGGTTTTGCCTGCAGCACCTCGACCGCGCTTTCCAGCACGTTTACCCCCTATATAAGTTTCATCGACTTCCACAGGGCCCCGCAAGCGATCACGGCCAGGACGGACCATAGCAGTACGCAATTTGTGCAGCAGAATCCACGTTGTCTCGTACCTCCTAAGCCCCAGAATCTGTTGGAGTCCCAACGCGCTAATACCATGCTTCTGACTGACCACTTGCCACATAGCTCGAAACCACAAGCGCAACGGTATTCGCGTATCGTGGAAGATAGTTCCTGCTGTAACAGAAGCTCGGTATTTGCAGTGCTTACATCGGTACAATCCTATTTTCGTAATCCAAAATTCTCGATGACTACAGCGAGGACAGATAAATCCTTCTGGCCACCGTATTTGATAAAGATATTCTCGACATGCTCTTTCACTCGCGAAGCGTTTCTCAAACCCAAACATCGTTTCAGGATAATCTTCCATAACCCCAATATTCTATATGTTTGGGCTATGGCAGTCAAGCGGATAAGCCTAATATAGAATTATCAATAATCTTGACTATGGGGACAAATGTCCCAATAGTAAATGTAACCGAAGGGTAACTGGTTCTGCCATATGAAAATTAACCGAAATCTAGTATAATGCTTCCTAACCAAACTAGCGTAGGAAAAACGAGAATGTGGATACACATTAAATTTTTATTTGAATGGAACTCTTGGTTTGGCTGGAGTGACCTTTATAAATTGGGGTGCTAGCTACAATGGGAAAAGTGAGAAAGGATTTTTTGCGAGCGGGGGGACTTTCTATTTCTTTCTGGTAACCTGCGCTGAGAGTTTTAATTTTCCTCTATTCTTAGACTACAATCTTTACGCATTGAAGGGTATCTTGTCCCAAAATATCTACAGCTCTAACAGCAATTTCGTATTTCTTAGGTTCTTTGTATTTATGAATTGTATAGGTAAATTCTAAGTTGGAATTCTTTATGGACCGCAGTGGAGTTGTAATTCTCGTTCAGCCAATTTTTAGCACTCTTTGTCTTTTATAGTAAACAGGAATTTTTGGTGAGGTTTATTCTTGGAAGCTCTAATTTTAGAACCATACATCTCTTCCACACACTCATTAAATTTTTCTACAGAACCATTGTGATGTTGCAAAAACCACTTAACGTGATTCTCTAAATATTCTTCTCGAATTTTGGGATCGGATAAATCTAGAGGAACTCTTTCCATTCTTTCATCTATACTATCAAAACCAGTAAATGTTTTATTCAACCTTTCTTTTATCATTTTTAGGTAATCAGGATTTAATTCAAAGCCAATGCAGTTTCTGTTTAGTTGTTGGCATACTCTAAGTGTCGTTCCACTTCCAGCAAAAGGGTCAAGAACTAAATGGCCTTCGTTTGAAGAGGCTAGGACCATTCTCTCTATCAATCCTTCAGGTTTCTGCGTTGGATGCTTTTGTCGATTTGGGTTGCAATAATGAACGTGAGAAAACTTCCAAACATCACCGGGGTTTGCACCCCTCATGTTATTTCTAGTTCTGTAATATTTTTGAGGAATCCTAACAGCGTTAAGGTTAAAAGTAAACTTTTGAGATTTGTTAAACATTAAAATGTCGTCATGTCTCGGAGAAAGACCAATTTTTTTGCCCATGCCTTGGGTGTAGTGCCAACATATCCAAGAATTAAAAAACATTTTTAATTTTCTATCCATAACATTATATAGATAAGAAATAAAACGGACACCCATAAATACGTATATAGTGCCTGTTTGTTTTAATACACGATGTGTTTGTCCAAGCCAATTAACAGAAAAATCAAGATACTCATTAAATCCCTTCAAGTCATGGTTGTTGCCATAATCTTTTCCAAGGTTGTAAGGGGGGTCGGCAATAATGAGATCAACGCTGTTACTTGGTAAGTCTTTAAATAAGTTTAGTGCGTTGCCTTGTATTATTTTGATGTTATTCATCTTTTATCCATTCATATTGTGTGGCATAGCGGAGCCAGCCATTAAAGCCCGTGCGGGATGCGATGCACTTTTTGTCTAGCAGTTGACAGAACTCCCACGTGCTTCGATTTTCACGAGAGACATAATGTATATCTCTTACCTGCAATTGCCCACTGCCAAGAGCAGGGTTATGACTTATATCTCGGGATGAAAGAAATTTAAGGTCATATGCATTGAAATCTACAACTTCCATTATACCCATCATGATTTTTGTTTCCCGGTTTCTTTTACTATGCACTTTGTGTTTTATTGACAAAATAACAAACAAATAGTCAGGGTCTTTGATGTAAGCCGTTCTTATGCGTGCAAAAGAAGTTATGTTTGGTGATTTTCCACTATTTCTTATATCATTACTTGTTGCTTTTACGTCTACATTTGCGGTTATAGATGATTGGTGTTTTCTTTTTCTTTTAAATTGTAAAATAACATCAGCCATATTCAGTCTTTCACCAGCCTCAACATTTATAAGTTGATATTCGTTGTTATCATCTTCTAAGACATCTGAAAAAGTCTCATATGCCCAGGATTCTATAAATGGTCCAGCAATTTTATTGACATTTTCCATTGGAAGACCAAGACGAAGATTTGTATTGATAATAATTTTGTTTTTCCCTTCGTCCATGGCTTTTTGAATAATACCTTCAACAGCACTTATAACAAAATCAGAGCATTCAGTATAATCGTCTGATTCTTTTGGAATTTTTAATGTAAGATTATCGTAGTCAGTGTTTGTCATATTTATGTCCTTCGTATTTTTGTAGCACTTAACATATTATCATACGGCCATAAGTATTAATAATTTTTTGTGCGTCACTTAATGTCTTCAAATCTTTGTAATGTATTTCATCAAGGAAATCCATTGCATTGTCATTGAGAATATCATCTGTGGTATGTGTCTCTTATAATATGAATCAGCAGATATTCTCATATACTTACTGTTAATATAGCAAAACTAATCAATTTGTTAAATTGAAAGCAATTTAAACCGCATCTACATTTTCTTAATGAACTTCTGACTGACAAATTTCAAAGTCTATCCTCTCATAAATTTATCCATATCCTTTGAAATAAGGGGGATTTTACTCGTTTTATTTAAGAAGGTAATAAATTATATTGCTTGAGAAAAATCTATTGTCACGCACCTTATTTTAAGGGCAAATATAATTTCATTTTATCAAAGTTCACTTATGTGCTAATGTCATAAGATTCTATCAAACCTACAACTAGCTTGATAAAATGTTCTTGATATAGCCCTTTTAATTTTCAACCCAAGTTTAACAGCTAATGCCGCTATTTCTTTATAGATGCGCATTTCATTTTTAGTTTGGCACTATGAACTTAGCTTTCGCTTATCAGATAAGGGTTTTAGCTCCCATTCGACAGTGCCTGGTAAAAAATATCTCTGTAAGCCTTATACAGAGAGTGATTGCAAGGACGGTCAAAAAGAGGCGTTTACCTGGTTTTGGTTTTGGGTGAAATTTTATCTATTGGGGATTTGGTGTGACTTTCAGAGAATTTTGAGGACTTCTGGAGGCGGTTTAATTGAAAATTTTTTCAAGATACTTCTTTGTTCTTTGTTAGACTCGCTAGTTTTAATAAAGGTTGCCTCAGGAGAAGAGATACATCCAGCATGAAGACCTCCCAGGCAGCTTCTAATCTTTTTCCAGCTCATGAGACACGTATTCTCGGCATGAGTGCTCAAAAGGTAGGCTAGAACACAGATACCCACATGGGCTCTGATTCTTTGCTCTTTAGTATGGTTCACTGGTCTAATATCCAGAACATGCTTCATTGACTGGAAGGCTGCTTCTATTTTACTAAGGTCTTTGTATCCTTGAGCAATTTCGCCTGGGGAAAGAGAAAAATCATTGGTGGAAAGGATGTACTTTCCGTCAAGTCTTGCCTCGGTGCGAAGTTTAGCTTTGTCTAGTCCGATATTACCGTTCTTTGACAGTTTCAGGTATCTGCCATAGGTTCTGTGGGTAAGAAGTTTGGCTTTTGACTTGGTCAATCCTTGAGAGTGAGAGAGTTCCTCCTCAATAAAGGTGAGTGCTCTTTTTCGTCTTTTTTGGTCCCTTTTGGCCTGCTTAGGGTTATAACAAAGGATATAGCGCATCTTTCTCGCCTCATCTTCAAGGATTTTCTCCTTCACCCAGAGACTGTCTTTCACCTTGATGAAACGACCCTTTTTGGAGACAGCCTCACTGGCTAAAGGATCAGATCGTCCTTTAACTGCCAGGATGTACTTCAGTCTTCGTGATTCCAGGAAGTCAATATTTCTTTCAGAGACCATCCCTCGATCACCTACAAAGACAAATTGTCTTGGACGCAGAGCTCCCAGATCTTTAACTACTCTGGCAACAGTGGTGACATCAGTAGTATTGCCGGGAAAGACCCAGTGACGGATGGGATAGCCATCTCTGTTGATGGCCATCCCCACAATAACTTGAGGAAGGTCACTTCTATGATCCTTGGAGTAACCGCGCTTTCGAAGACCTTTTTTTTGTTCCTCATTCTCATCTTCTTCCTCAATCTCAAAGTAAATGCTGGTGGTATCATAAAAGATTACCGAGACATCCAGGCTAAGAAGGTCCACCAACTGATTGTAGAGGTTGGTCTCCAGAGCCTCAAGGTGTTCAAAGAGAAAGTCCATAGCCCGGTAAAGATGCTGAACTTCAAGCTCATCGATTTTGGGAAAGTAGACAGTATTCTTGATCCAATCCTGGCAGAGACAGAGCTTTGAGGAAGGATGAATAGCTCTTTGGGCCACCATGGCAAAGATAGCTCTTTCTATTGGTACTTCAAAGGATCTCTTCTTCAGCTCAGATAAAAAGAACTCATCCAAAGAGAGTTTTCTCCAGAGATGATCTAAGAGATAGAGATGAGCAAAAGAACGGGACCAGAGAAATTTAAAGTCCTGGGGCAGAAGGCTGAACTGTTCTTTAAGAGGAAGGTAAGAGGAAAGGCTCTTAACCAGTCTCCTGATGGCCTCAATATCCAGTTGATCCTTTCGGCCAAAGGAGTGCAGAATTTTAGTCCGGGTCATCTTTCGCTCCGAATCCCAGGCATTGTGAGCCAGATGAAGATAGGTTACATCTGGACCCCCTTTTCTCTTGGAGCTTGTTTCTCTAACGAACATGATTTTCTCCCACTATGTTTACCAATATTATATCAAATTACTATATCTTTGTCAAGCTATAAAAGCAGAGACAGTAAAAGTTATCCTGGCAATGTGTTTACCAGGCCATTTGGGCTATTTTGGAGGGATGAAATGGCGAAAAGCCTTTATTCATCAGGGGTGACTTCTTATGGAAGGGCAAATATTTACCATTCACTGTCGAATGGGAGTTTAGCGATTGAGATCTGTAGATAGTTCAAATATGGTGATTCAATAAATCTTTTTCCTCTATAGACTTATTTCTATACACAATAAATACATTTCGTTCCTTGAAAATATGGTTAGGTGGGAAGAAGAGGAGGAATCTTTTCTACTCCCATTGCCTCCAGGATCTTCCTATGCACAGTATTTCCTTGTGCCGGACAAAGAAAGACTTTCTTTCCGATCTTATTTTTGGCCAGACGGATATCGTCCAATTTATCCAGGGCTTCTCTAGCTGTTATGTCAAGATCGGTCTTTATTAATCTTTTCTCGATAATTTTCTCCAGAAGATATGATAAGACACAGATAAAGACATGGGCTCTTACCCTGTCATCTTGATAATGGCGAATAGGACGAAGACGAAGAAAGTCTTTTATCTCCTTGAAAGCCGTCTCTACTCCACTGAGGTTCTTGTATTGCTGGATAAGCTCTTCTGGCGAAAGATCGAAGGCAGTACTTTTAATGATGAAGATTCCATCCAATCTTTCTTCTTTTTGGAGAACTTCCTCGGCCAGAGAATAAGAAAAAAGGCTATCTTTTATAGAAGAATAAAGGAACAGAAGCTTCACCCTCTAAAAAACAGGCTCCTCGGCTCAAAGCAAAAAGTTACCTTTTCAATGGCAGATCGACCCCAGCTTCGGTTACCTGATTGAATGGCTTGACACGGAATTTTTTGCTTATGGATATAATCCTCTTACTCTAGTAGCTTCAGCAACTCTTTCTATGGCCAGAATATAAGCTGCTTTACGCATAGTAACTTTTCTTTCCTCACTAATCCGATATACTTTATCAAAGGCTTTCTGCATAATATCTCTTAATCTTAGATTAACCTCCCTTTCTGTCCAGAAGTAAGCCTGAAGCCCTTGAACCCATTCAAAGTAAGAGACAGTAACACCTCCGGCATTAGCCAGAATATCAGGAATAATGAAAATGCCTTTTCCTTCCAGGATTTTATCTGCCTGGGGAGTGATTGGTGCATTGGCTGCCTCGACGATAAGTTTTGCTTTTATTTCATCGGCATTATCCTCATCTATTTGATTCTCCAGAGCAGCAGGAACTAAAACATCACAGTCCACAGCTAGAAGTTCCTGGTTAGTGATCTTATCGGCATCTTTAAAGCCAACTACAGAGCCACTCTCTTTTAGAGCTAGCGATACTTTCCTCGGATCTAATCCTTTGGGATTGTAAATCCCACCTTCCACATCGCTAATAGCAATAATCTTATAGCCCTCATCACTGAGAAGATGAGCTAGATTCCCCCCTACATTACCATAGCCCTGGATGGCAATTGTCTTTTCAAAAAGATCAAGCTTAAGTTTTTTGGCAGCATTCATTAGACTAAACATTACTCCTCTTGCTGTAGCCGTATTTCTTCCTAAAGAGCCACCAATAGATATAGGTTTTCCCGTAACTACCCCAGGAACAGAGTAGCCCACATCCATACTATAGGTATCCATAATCCAGGCCATAACCTGGGGATTGGTATTAACATCAGGAGCAGGAATATCTCTTTCTGGACCAATAAAAGAGATAATCTCACTGATATATCTTCTGGTCAGTCTCTCTACCTCTTTTAAGGAAAGCTTCCTGGGCTCACAGACTATACCTCCTTTAGCTCCTCCGTAAGGAATACTAACCACAGCACATTTCCAGGTCATCAACATGGCTAGAGCTTTTGTTTCGTCTAAAGTAACAGAAGGATGATAGCGGATACCACCTTTGGCTGGGCCCCGAGTTACATTATGTTGAACCCGGAATCCAGTAAATACCTTTATTTTTCCGTTATCCATCTGGATAGGAATGGAAACAGTAAGACATCGTTTAGGATGCCTTAGAATTTGATGAATATCCTCATCAAGGTTGATTTCTTTAGCCACCTCATCCAGCTGACTCAGGGTCATGTGCCAGGGATTAAACTCACCTCTCATTTGGCTCTCCTTAATCAATAAATAGCGCTCTTCCCTACCTCGGCTGTCCTTATTCTCACCGCATCTTCCACTGGAATCACAAATATCTTACCCGCTCCAATAGTCTCTGCTGCGCAAAGTTTTCTGATAGCCCCGATTACCTCTTCCACAATCTCTTCATCCACCACTATCTCTACCTTGGCTTTGGGCAAGAATTTGACCTTCTTATTTATCTTCTCTTCTTCAAGATAACCCCTCTGGGTTCCAAAACCTTTGACTTCACTTACGCTCATTCCCTCAACACCCATCTTCACCAGTTCATCCTTTATCTCATCCAGTTTAGAGGGCTGAAGGAAACACTCTATTTTCTTTAACATCTCATTCTCCTGAAAAAACTTACAATCATAAGTACCTTGTTAATCCTTCTTCCCATTCCTTTTTTAATTCATCTGTGCCTATATCTATAAGAACATCTTCCTCTCTTTTGATTACAAACCTGTCTTTCCTTACCTCTCCCAGTTTTGAAAAGGAAGCTTTGTTTTTCTGGGCAATATTTCTTAGCTCACTAAAATCTTTTGGAGAACAGGAAATTACAATACGGGATTGACTCTCGCCGAAAAGCAAAGCATCGGTTCTAATAAGTGAGAGGTGAGAGGTGAATGAGTGCGCCAAATCTATGCTCAGAGTGAGAAAAACAACATTCAGCCAGTGCTACTGCCAAGCCACCCTCAGAACAATCATGAGCAGAGTTAAGTAAACCGGCTTTAATTGCCTCAAGACAGGTTCTTTGCACTCTCTTTTCTTTTTCCAGGTCAATCCTGGGAGAATTTCCCACTTTCAAACTATGAATAAATCTTAGATATTCACTTCCTCCTAAGCTTCCACCACATTCACCCAAAAGAATGATTAAATCACCCTCATTTTTGAAAGCGGGAGTGCAATAGAAATTAATATCCTCAAGAAGGCCAAGCATTCCTATCATTGGTGTAGGATTAATCGCCCCCCTGGGATTCTCATTGTAGAAACTGACATTCCCGCCAGTTACCGGTGTTTCTAAAATACGGCAGGCTTCTGCCATTCCCTCTACACACTTTCTAAATTGCCAGAAAACGGCTGGTTTAGTAGGATTGCCAAAATTCAGGCAATTAGTGATAGCCAATGGTTTAGCTCCCGTGCAGACAATATTTCTGGCTGCCTCAGCCACAGCGATCTTCCCTCCCTGATGAGGATTAAGATAACAGTAAGTTCCATTTCCATCTACGGTCAGAGCAATAGCCTTTTTTGTTCCTTTAATCCGAATAAGGGCACAATCGGCAGCTCCCGGTCGAAGAATGGTATCAGTTCTTACCATATAGTCATACTGCTCATAAACCCACCTTTTAGAAGAGATAGTAGAAGAAGCTAGGAGTTTTCTTAAGACATCATTATAATCTTTAGGCTCAGGGATGTCAGAAATATGAAAATTATGTGCTTTTTTGAAATAAACAGGCTCTTTCTCTTTTCTAGCATAAACTGGTGCATCTTCTGCCAGACTTCCGGCCGGTATCTCGGCTACTATTTTACCCCCATCTATTACTCGAAAAAAACCATCCGAGGTAACTCGCCCAACATTAACGACATGAAGGTCCCACTTCTCAAAAACCTCCTTAGCCAGCTTTTCCTTTTCTTTCTTGACAACAAGGAGCATCCGCTCCTGGGACTCAGAGAGCATCACCTCATAAGGGAGCATGCCCTTCTCTCTCTGAGGAACCAGAGAAATATCTATCTCTATCCCGCATCCTCCCCGAGAAGCCATCTCCGAGCTAGAGGAGGTAAGTCCTGCCGCTCCCATATCCTGCATTCCCACTATCACCCCCATTTTCAAAAGCTCCAGGCAAGCCTCCAAGAGAAGCTTTTCCCGAAAGGGATCACCTATTTGAACAGCAGGTCTATCTCTATCCGACTCATCGGTAAGTTCTCGTGAGGCAAAACTGGCTCCTCCCAGACCATCTCTACCTGTATCTGCTCCCACATAAAGGACAGGGTTTCCCGCCCCCCTGGCCTTTGCCTTTATGAGCTCATCCTTCTTTATCACACCTACACACATTACATTGACTATGGGATTCCCTTCATATGTTTCATCAAAATAGACTTCCCCTCCTACGGTGGGAATTCCCATGCAGTTGCCGTAGGCGGCGATGCCTCCTACTACACCGGTAAACAAATAGCGATTATGACCATTGTTCAGATGGCCAAAGCGGAGAGAGTTAAGAAGAGCGACAGGCCTTGCCCCCATAGTGAAAATATCCCTAATGATACCCCCCACCCCGGTACTGGCTCCCTGAAAAGGCTCTACCGCGCTGGGGTGATTATGCGACTCTGCTTTCATCACGATGGCCAGGCCATCACCAATGTCAATAACTCCCGCATTCTCCTCCCCTGCTTTCACTAAGATATTCTTCCCCGAGGTAGGAAACAATCCCAAAACAGGCTTTGAACTCTTATAACTGCAGTGTTCGCTCCACATAACAGAAAAGATACCCAATTCAGTAAAATTGGGCCCTCGCCCAAGGACATCTTTTATTTTATCATATTCCTCTTTGGTTAGTCCATGCGCTTTAACTAGCTTCATGGTTATCTTTTTCGGTTCTTTCACTTTTTCCTCATCATCTACTACATCTAGACTTCAGATAACAGTATAGCTATGCACTAGAGCGCGTCGAGCATGTCTTGGAACGTAAATTGTGAGTGGTTAATTGGTGAGTGGTGAGTTAAATTAACCATTTAACCAATTAACTGATTAACTAACGGATTGCAGGTCAATGAACAATGAACACAAAAAGGGGAGAGGGGAAACGAGATACGAGATACGAACAACGAGATACGATTAATTCATCCTCTAACCTGGCAGGTCTCTACATAACTTTCTGCCCTCTTTCTCATCTTCTCCAATACTTCTTTAGAATAAGGCTTTATACGCTCGTATTGCTTATCCAGAGTTGTCCTGGGCAAAAATTGCTGCAGAACATATTTTTTCGCTCCTTTAATCTGTCTGGCAATAGTCAGTATATCCTCTTCCTCAATTAATCCAGGAACAACAGTGGTGCGAAGTTCATAATCGATGTCTGACTTCAATTCTAACAAAACCTCTACGCTTTCCTTGACCTTTCTAAATAAATCCTCATCATTAATTCCGGCTGCCCTTTTATATATTTCCCATACCAGCGGCGCCTTAATATCCAGAGCAACATAATCTATCAACTTATCCGCAATCAAATCCTTCAGCATTTGGGGATTGGTACCATTGGTCTCTACTCCTACCAGGAAGCCTTCTTCTTTTACCTTGCCAATAAAATCGGACAGAGCCTGGTGAATCATTGGTTCTCCACCCGTGATAGAAAGGCCATCCAGCCATTTTTTCTTAGATATTAGATAGTTTACTACTTCTTTGGAACTAGTGGAAGGAAGGCTATCAGGACTAAGCACAAGTTCAGGATTCTGGCAGAACGGACATCTGAAATTGCAGCCTGCCGTAAAAACCACAGAGACAATTTTGCCCGGATATTCAATCAGAGAAGTCTTTTGAAAACCCTTAAATTCCATAATATAATGAGATTGCTTCGGACAATTCTAGCGTTTAGCGTATAGCGGGTAACGTATAGGATAAACCACCCTATACAACATACTTCCTTGTTGAACTAAAAGCTTAAAGCGAAAAGCTAGAAACCACAATTCAAAATTTAAAACTTGCATTCGTTTGCTTTAAATTGATTTTATATTTTAGGTTTCGCGTTTTTTTCACTATACTCTATCCGCTATACGCTCTCTCTTTTCACTAAAATCCTTTTCCAAAGCTATCTTTTCCTTGTATTCCAATCTCTGCTTGAACTCTTCCTGCTTACCTTCATTCCAATTTCTCACTGGTCTGAAGTAACCTACCACCCGGCTATAGACCTCGGCACTTTTTCCGCAATCAGGGCAATTAGGATGCTCTCCTCTTAGATAGCCATGGTCAGGACAGATAGAATAGGTCGGCGTTATAGTAATATAGGGGATTCTGCTATTATAGGCTATTTTTTTGAGTAATCTCTTTGCCGCCTCTCCGGAAGTCATCCTTTCCCCTAAAAATATATGAAATACAGTTCCTCCGGTATACAAAGTTTGCAGCTCCTCTTGATGTTCCAGGGCTTCGATGACATCTTCTGTTTTGCCTACTGGTAAAAGAGTGGAATTTGTATAATAAGAAATCTCCTCGCCAGCAGTAATAATATTGGGATATTTTTTCTTATCTATTCTTGCCAAACGATAGCTTGTGCCCTCCGCCGGCACAGCTTCCAGATTGTAAATATGGGAAGTCTCCTCTTGAAAATCAGAAAGCTTTGCCCTCATAAACTCTAAGGTCTCTACAGCTAAATTCCTACCTTCTGGAGAAGCTATGTCTTCTCCTAATAGATTCAAACAGGCTTCATTCATACCAATGGGGCCAATAGTGGAGAAGTGGTTCTTCAGGGTTCCCAGGTATCTCTTAGTGTAAGGCAAAAGACCTCCCTGCATATTTTTTTCCACTATCTCTCTTTTCGTTTCCAGAGAACTCTTAGCCAGACCCATCAAGTATTCTAATCTTTCCAAAAACTCACTCTTGTTCTTGGATAGATAAGCTATTCTTGGCATATTGATGCTGACAACACCTACACTTCCCGTGGAGTCACCCGAGCCAAAAAGACCGCCGGTGACATTTCTATCTAATTGCCTTAGATTCAGACGAAGTCGGCAACACATACTCCTTACATCGCTAGGATTAAGGTCACTGTTAATAAAATTACTGAAATACGGAAGGCCATACTTTGCCGTCATATCGAAGAGGAGCTTCGCATTCCCGTTTTTCCAGTCAAAATCTCGGGTTAAATTATAGGTAGGGATAGGAAAAGTAAAAGGCCTTCCCTTCATATCTCCTTCTATTAGAACCTCCATAAAGGCTCTATTAATTGAATCCATCTCCTTTTGATACTCACTATAGGTTTCCTCTAACAACTTTCCTCCCCAGACAACCGGTTTATGGGCAAGGTCTCTGGGAACAGTCCAGTCAAAAGTTAAATTAGTAAAAGGAGACTGTCCACCCCATCTAGAGGCTATATTCATATTGAAAACGAATTTCTGAATAGCCTGCTTAATCTCTTTATAACTTAATTCATCTTTTCTCACAAAAGGCGCCAGATAAGTATCTATAGAATTAAATGCCTGTGCTCCGGCCCATTCGTTTTGCAGGGTCCCGATAAAGTTTACCATCTGAAGAAGTGCGGTATCCAGATGCTTGGCTGGCTTGGATTCTATTACTCCAGGAACCCCGTTAAACCCTTCGTAAAGCAATTGACTCAAGGACCATCCAGCACAATAGCCAGTAATGCCAAAGTATAAATCATGCAGATGGATATCACCGTTACGGTGAGCATCCGCTATCTCCATAGAATAAATCCTGTCTAGAGTATAATCAGCGACCACCGAACCGGCGACATGGAGCATAAGTCCAGACATAGAGTACCCTATGTTACTGTTTTCTCTTACTCGCCAATCTACCTGAGAAAGATAATCACTCACAATTTTTTCTACTTCCACAAAGGTAGTCTTAATTTTTCTAAGGCTCTCGTGCTGTTTTCGGTAAAGGATATAAGCCTTGGCTGTCCTGGCGTGTCCCTCCTCAATCAAGACCTTTTCCACTAAGTCCTGAACATCTTCCACACCAGGAATCTCCTGGAGGAATCTTTCCTCCAGTAGAGCTACCACCCGATTGGATAATCTTTCGGCCAATTTCCTGTCTTTTCCCCCTACCGCCTGTGCAGCACCCCAAATAGCCCTGGTAATCTTTTCCTGAGCAAAATCGACTATTCTTCCATCTCTCTTACGAATTTGGTTAATCTTTATAGATAGCATATTCCATTCTCCCCATTAAAATTCTTGCTCTCTTTTTCTTATTACTGATTCAAAAATAAGTCTGCCATCATCTGAACCAAGAATTGACTCAGACGCTCTTTCTGGATGAGGCATCATCCCAAGAATATTGCCTTCTCGGTTACAAATGCCAGCTATTGAGCCCTTTGAGCCATTAGGGTTGGAATCCTCAGAAAGCTCTCCTCTTTCATCGCAATACCTGAAAACAATCTGATTATTCTCCTCCAGACTCTTCATAGTTTCATCATCTGCATAATAGTTTCCTTCTATATGAGCAATGGGAATACTTAAAACCTGCCCCTGCTGGCAAAGATAGGTGTAAGGAACACTGTTATTCTCTACCCGAATATTCACGAACTTGCAAATAAAATTAAGGGTCTTGTTCCTGAGCATTGCTCCCGGCAGAAGCCCAGCTTCCAGAAAAACCTGAAAGCCATTGCAAATACCGATAACAAGCCCTCCTTTTTTGGCAAATTTTTCTATTGACTTCATTATAGGAGAAAACCTAGCAATTGCTCCAGTACGCAGATAATCGCCGTAAGAGAAGCCACCCGGTAAAACAAGACAATCATAACCACTTAAATTTTCTTCTTTATGCCAGATAAAATCAACTTTTTTCTTCAGCACATTTCTTAATACATAATAACAATCATAGTCACAATTAGACCCAGGAAAGACTACCACCCCAAATCTCATTCATAACCCCTTATCTAGCGTTTAGCGTATAGGGGGTAGCGTTTAGTTTTTCTGAAACCGTCTTTCTCTCCGTCATTGCGAGCTTGCTGGAAGTAAGCGTGGCAATCTCATTGAAATTGTTTCGCGGCTCGCAATCACAAACGAGGAATCCTGTATTTGGTGCTTTCTCTAGTGTTCAGCGGTTAGTCTAATCGCTAACGATGCTATTTTGCTATCCGTCGTTTTCTATTCACTATACGCTCTACGCTACACGCTATCCGCTGTCCTTCTCTATTTCATATCTATAATTCTCAATAACTGGATTTGCCAGAAGCTTGCCGCACATCTCCTCTATATCTTTCTCCGCCTCTTCCCTGCTTTTCGAATTCAGCTCCATCTGGATATACTTGCCCAATCGAATATTAGCTATACCCTGATAACCCAATAACTCCAGAGCACCTTTTATAGTTATCCCTTGAGGATCGACTACACCGTTCTTTAAAGTGATAAAAATCTTAACTTGCAATACCCTATGCCCCTTTTTTCATCTTCACCCATCCTTGAATTACCATTCCTATCTTTGTTCACAGAAACTACCTGTGCTTCCTGCGAATTATCTTATTCTAGCATATTTATCCGATACTGACAATCTAAATTCTCTTTTAGTTATTTTACTTTATAATAGCAGTTTTGTCCTAAAATTCACCTCTTCAGATAAATCATCAAAATAGAAATGGCAGCCGGAGTGACACCAGAAATACGGGAGGCCTGCCCCAGTGAATGTGGCTTTATTCTGGAGAGTTTTTCTTTAATCTCTGAGGAAAGGCTGGGAATGCTTTGAAAATCGAAGTTGGAAGGAATCTTCAAGTTCTCCATCCTTTTGAATTTTTCTACTTGCTGGAGCTCTCTTTCAATATATCCATCATACATAATTTGAATTTCTACTTGCCGAGCTATCTCTCTCTCCACCTTACAACTCTCCTTATCCAGGATTTTCAGCTTTTCATAGGTAACCTCAGGGCGCCTGAGAAGTCCCCTTAAGCTAATAGGAGCTTTTATCGGCTTTGTACCTAGTTGGAGAAGCTTCTTATTTACTTCCTCGGTGGGAAAGATTTTACTTGAGCCAAGCCTATCCAGCTCTAATTTAACCATTTTTTCTTTCCTCTTGACTTTCTGATGTTCTTCGCTACTTACCAATCCTACCCTGTATCCCTTTTCACGCAGTCGGATGTCTGCATTGTCTTCTCTTAATAAAAGGCGATATTCGGCCCGGGAGGTAAACATACGATAAGGTTCGTTGGTTCCCCTGGTCACCAGGTCATCAACTAAGACACCGATGTAAGCCTCTGCTCTATCTAAAATAAGAGGCTCCTCTCTTTTAACCCTAAGAGCGGCATTAATTCCGGCCATAAGTCCCTGAGCAGCCGCTTCCTCATAACCGGTGGTTCCATTAATCTGGCCAGCAAAGTAAAGACCATTAACCAACTTTGTCTCCAGAGTAGGTTTCAGGTGGGTAGGATCAACATAATCATGTTCAATGCCGTAACCCGGACGCACAACCTCCACCTTTTCCAGGCCCTTAATGCTTCTGAGCACTTTTATTTGAACATCAAGAGGAAGACTGGTAGAAAGACCATTAGGATAAAACTCTTTTGTTTTAAGGCCCTCTGGTTCAAGAAAAACCTGGTGGCGCTTTCTCTCAGGAAATTTCATCACCTTATCCTCAATGGAAGGGCAATATCTTACTCCCGTCCCTTTGATTATGCCACTGTATAGAGGTGAACGATCCAGATTATCTTTGATTACCTGATGAGTTCTGGCATTGGTATAGGTAATATAACAGGGAAGGGAGGACTGCTCTCCCATCTTTTCTGTAGAAAAGGAGAAGGGAATAGGATGAGTATCGCCTTCTTGAGGAGTAAGAGAGGAAAAATTAATGCTCTTTCCATCCAGACGAGGACAGGTCCCTGTCTTGAACCTACCTACACGGAATCCTAAATCCCTTAAATTACGGGCAAGCTGGGTAGAGGAAAAATCGCCCATCCTTCCTCCCGAAAAGTGCTTTAAGCCAATGTGAATTACACCATTTAAAAATGTTCCTGGAGTTATGATTATACATTCACTAAGAAATCTTTCCCCTATATAGGTTTCCACGCCTCGAACTCTTCTCTGAATTGTTTCCAGGCTACCAGAAGAAATATCTTTTATTAATATCTTATCCACTAAAGCCTGTTTTATATCCAGGCCTGACTGATTTTCCAGGGTATATTTCATATAAAGCCGATAACTCTCTCTATCTGCCTGGGCACGGGAAGACTGGACTGCCGGACCTTTTCTAGTATTGAGACGGCGAAACTGGATAGCTGTTTTATCAATAGCTTTGGCCATTTCTCCTCCCAGGACATCAATCTCCTTAACCAATTGGCCTTTGCCTAATCCCCCTATGGCTGGATTACAGGACATAAAACCTATAGTGTCCAGATTCATAGTTAAAAGTAGAGCCTGGCAACCAAGCCTGGCTGCGGCTAAGCTAGCCTCGATTCCGGCGTGACCGCCCCCCACCACAATAACATCATATTTTTTGGGATAAATCAAAAAGGGACTCCTTCTCTTAAATAGCGGCTACATACTGCCATTATTCTACCAAAAAAAGACTGAAAGTAAAACAGAAGTCTCAGGACAATTTTCTTGATTTGATATATAATTTATGCTAAGCTGTAATGGCAATAAATCTTTTTTATAATTCTCAAAAAGAAAAGGAGAAAATGATGCAAGAGAAAGTCAGGATTGGTTTTGTACCCGCTCATCGGGAACCTTTTAGCGAGGAATGGGCAATAGATATGAGGAGGAGGACTTTAAAAACCCTCGAATCTATATCTAAAGAGAATAATATGGAAATAGTTGTCCCTGAGGAAAGCCTTACCCCCAAAGGCCTGGTGCGTAATGATAGTGATGCCGAAAAAGTGATAGAATTATTCAAGACCAAAGATTTAGCAGGAATTCTCATCGGTACTATGACTTTTGGCGAGGAGATCCCAGCTATCACCATTGCTGAGAAGATGCCCGAGCTCCCTGTCTTACTATTTGGTACCAAGGAGGGCGCTTTCATCGAAGACGGAAACAGAAGGTCAGACTCTTTCTGTGGAACTCTTTCTATAGCCTCAGGTCTTTATAGAAGAGCTATCCCTTTTACCTTTCTTGGTATTTGCTTTCCGGAAGAGGAGGTATTCAGTCAAGGCGTCAAAAACTTTGTGAGAACCTGTGCCGCTGTCAAAGGCTTCATGGGAGCAAAAATTGGCCAGGTTGGCCCCAGGCCAGAAGCTTTCGAAACCTGTGCCATCAATGAATTTCCTATGATTGAACAATTTGGCCAGCGGGTGGTGCCCATCTCCTTAGCTGACATTTTCCACTCTGCAGAAACAGTTGAAGAAAATAAGGTCTCTCAGATTATAAACGAGATTAAAGCTAAAGCTAATTGTGAAGAAATAAAAGAAGAGACCCTCCGCAAAGCAGCGCGGCTGGAAATCGCTCTAAAAAATTTTGTTGAGCAAAAAAACCTAGCCGGGCTAGCTGTCCAATGCTGGGATGCTATGCAGAAAATCTACGGCATATCTTCCTGTTTAACTATGGGACGATTGACCGAGCAAGGTATTATGACTGCCTGTGAAGTTGATGTTCATGGAGCTTTAGCCATGTTGGTACAATATCTCGCCTCCTTAAAAGAAACTGTACCCCACTTCATTGATTGGACCATTCAGCATCAGTCAAAAAAAAATGTCTTTTTAGCCTGGCATTGTGGTAACGCTCCTCAAGTGCTGGCAGCAAAAGATAGTCCTGTTTGTCTGAGAGCTCATAGTATCCTTGGCCCTGCTCTAGGTGCAGAAATAAGTGAAGGGACAGTTGAGTTCCAATTGAAACCGGGAACAGTCACTTTCACTCGTATAGTAGAATACGATGGAGAGTTCAAAATGCTAATTACCAAGGGTAAAATAATTCCTAGTAAAGATAAGCTAAGAGGAAGCTGGAGCTGGGTAGAAGTGCCTGATCTGGATGGATTATATCGAACTCTTGTCGAGGAAGGCTTTACTCACCATGTCTCTATGATTCACGGTGATATTGCCTCTTCCTTAGTGGAATTCTGTAGATTTACTGAAATGGAACCAGTTGTTGTCTAAACCCAAACCTACCCTGGATAGCCCAGGTTATAAAGGAACTTAAAAACAATCACTACAATAGCGGCGAAAACCACAAAAGAAAAATAATAGCGGGTAGAAGATGATTTTGTTTTCCTACATAATATTACTCCCACTTGTGAACCAGCAAGTGAGCCAGCTAGAATAGAGGCTACCAAAAGGAAATCTACATTTCCTTTAAAAAAGTGAGTAAAAGCTCCATATCCTGAGATAAAGATAATCTGGAAAAGGCCTGTCCCTATAGCTATGCTGGTAGGAATACCAAATAGGTAAATAAGACAAGGAGTCATAATAAACCCACCTCCTACTCCTAAGAGTCCAGAGGATATTCCTATAATAAAACCTAAAATAATTGGGCTCCATAGGGAAATGGACTCTATTCCAGAAATAGGTAAAGAAATAGTAGGAGCAAGATGTATCTTCTGAATTCTTCTGGCAATCTTTGTCTTTACCACTACTGTATCGGAGCTTTTCTTCGCTTTTCTACTTTCCAGAAACATAAAGATTCCTACCAATAAAAGGAGAATTATATAAATTGCTGTTACCCAGAGATACATCTTGCTAAAAGAATGATTATAAAGAGTAATCGAACCTAGCTCTTTCAATTTCACCAGCAGGCGGGCTCCTAACTCTACTCCTCCGATTGACCCTATAAGCATAAACAAAGCCAGTCTATAATCAATATGTCCATAACTTCTGTGCTTCAGGCTGGCAGCAGCAGTGGTACCCACCATCTGACAGAGGCCGCTGCCTACGGCGATATTATAAGGAATACCAAAAACGACATTGAGCATAGGAGTCACTAGAAATCCACCCCCCACTCCAAACCATCCCGATAGAATCCCTATTATAAAGCCTAAACCAACCAGACCAGGAAGATTAACTATAAGCGTAGCTGTTGAAGAGAAGACGTCTAACACTTAATCACCCTTATCTTTCATGGGATATAGAAGATTTGCTATCTTACCATATTCAATCCTGATAGACAAATTCAATTTTCTTTTGGCTATAATGATACTGTACATTTCCTGGAGAAGGACTCTGGCAAGGATTATTACTTGAAGAAACTGAGATGCTGAAAGATTCGCTATTATCTATCCTAGAATCTCATGAATCTCTTTCAGTTTCTCCATAATCTTTATCTTCTGCGGGCATTGTTCTTCACATCGACCACATTCTACACACGCATCTGCTTTCTGTCTCTCATCTTTATCGCCTGACCAGAGAGTGCCCACCCCGATGTTCTGATACTCCTTACGAGCATATTCCTTTAGCCCGTATATGGTGTAGTAGTTCATCAACTGGAAGATTTCTGGGATAGCTACATCATTGGGACAGGGCTGACAATATCCACACATAGTACATGGTATTTCTTCCTTTCTCTTTCTTCCTTCTATGAAGTTTTCCATTATCTGAAGTTCTTCATTAGTCAAGTGTTCAGACGAACTTGCTACTCTTACATTTTCTTCCACCATTTCTATATTTTCCATACCTGAAAGAGCAACAGATACATTCTTATTAGCCAGAACGAATCTTAAGGCCAGCTCCGGAGTGCTTTTAACATTACCAACCGGTATTTCCCTTAGAATACCTGAAGTAGCAAGACGACCACCTCCCACAGGTCCCATAACCGCTACCCCCAACCCCTTGCTTTGCGCATAGGCCATAACTTCTTCATTACTTCTATCAAGAAGATTGTATTGGCAGAGAACTGACTCAAAGATGCCTATATCGATAAGTCTTTTCATAACTTCGGGTTTATCGTGGAAGGAGAAAGATATATGTTTAATAAGCCCTTCTTCTTTTGCTTTTCGAGCTTCTCTAAGAAGGTTATGTTTCAGGACTATGTTTTTAAACCTATCTTCATCTAAGCCATGAAAGTGGTAAAAATCGATATACTCTACCTTGAGTTTTTTGAGCTGTTCTTCCAGGAAACGGCGATAATCACTCCTTTTTTTAACAAACCATGTAGGCATTTTTGAAGATAAATAGACCTTATCTCTCCAGCCTTGAAAAGCCTTTCCCACTATCAATTCACTCTGATTGTGACAATACGGGTAAGCTGTATCAATATAATTTACTCCCAGCTCAAAGGCTTTTTGAATCATCTCAATGGACTCTTCTTCCTTAACCTGGTACTTTCCCTTTATTTCTACTTCAGGCAGGCGCATTGCGCCAAACCCAAGAGCAGAAACTTTGACACCCGTATTCCCAAAATTATGGTATTCCATTGTAAAAAATCCTCCTTTTCAAAAAATATCTTAAAATGCAATTTTCGAATCAGTATGTCTAGGGAGAAGAACACTTATGGGGATGTTGTGGTAAGAACTTTATCAGGAATCTAAAAAAGTAAACTTGTCCATCTTACAGGTAGGTTCTGGCATCTCCTCCTCAATCTCCTAAGCAAAATACCAGAAAGCATAGAGTCTGTCAACCAGATCCGATAGAATATCCGGAAAGAGTATGGAAATCTTCTCTTAATTTAGGATACAGGCTGTGGTAGACCTGATACGTCTTTTTGCGAGTGGTGAAAACTAAGACCTATGAAGGCTCCTCGTGCCTGAGGATCAAGGTAAGGTGTTCTTTCCCCCTCCAGGCAGGAGAGAAACAAAAGTTCCTGACATGGAACAAACTCTAGAATTCCAACAGACTTGTCTCCTTTACAGGAGCCTTTTTATCTTTGGGGATGAGAAATGTTTTTATTCCGCAGGGATTCAATTGAACCTTCCAGCTCCTTTCAAAAAGAGCAATATTTGTCTCACTAGATTCTCCTCTAGTTTCGTAGAGGCGAAGCACAGCATCGTCGGTATCTTCAGCTTTTTTTAAGACAGTTACCATCACATTTTCCTTATCCACTTTTATAAAACTCTGCTCTTTGGGAAGCCCCCCTTTGTGACAATGCTCAACTAGCACAACCGGTGGGTTATTCAAATTTTCCGCCCACCTCACCGGAAGAGCTTTTTGCCAGCTACCTTTATGAGGAATAATAATATAGGTAAAGGTTTGCTCTCCTTGATCAACATATTGATAATCCACGCCGCTATCAAGAACTTTAGGAGTATGGTGAGCATATACAGGACTTCTTAAAACAGTGAGCCTTAAATCAGAACCCTCTACATCATAACTATATTTAGCATCATTAACCAGGCTTAGGCCATAATCATCATCACTTACATCCACCCAGGCAAGGCCTGGCTCTTCTTCGCCATTAGAGGGTCGCTGTATAAAGCCGTAGGGAATTTGATAGGTTGCCTTGGGGCCGGCCACATTAACGGGAAAACTGAGCTTTAACATGCGGTGCTTCTCATGCCAATCTATAACAATCTTCATCTCGATGGTATCTAAATCCCGGTATAAAGTTACCTCCTGAATTAAAGTTGAATTATGAAAATTACTTTTAATCCTGACCTTCCCCCTTATTGAGCCTTCCTCCAATACCTTCACCGTAGCCTTGGAAAATCTACCCACCTCATCCTTAAACCTGAAGACATTATGGCTCCAGGTATCGCTCAAATCTTTGATTACTACAGGGATAGCTCCTGGTCCTTTCAATACATCCCTATGGTTCCTCTTATCGTAAATTCTCTTAAGATAGCCTGTCCCTGAGTCTATTTCCACCCTTAGCCAGTCGTTCTCGAGGAAATGAGAAGTTACCGAGAGCATCCGACTTTGAGAAATGTTGATTGATTTAGGAATGAGCCTGTAAGTGGTGTAACCAAAGGCAGGAACCTCAGCTATAAAACATATCCTTTTCCTCCAACCTGGTGGTATAGTAGATGAAATTCTTAAGGTCTGTGAGGGAAGGGGGGTCCCATCTTTATCTATCACGCTTATTTTATCAGTTGGCCATTGATATTCTACCTCTAGCGGGATTTCTCTATCAAAGGAAGTAGAATTAAATATTAACAGCGCCTTGCCCTCGCCATCAGTGTCAACTTTTCCGGCAATACTTTGAATAGCACCATTTATCACCTGGGAAGAGATGTCCTCCACTTCCCCATGTACAGCTCTCACCTCATCATAGACCTCGGGAATACTTACCCCGCCTAATATATCATGAAATTGGGTGAATAAAAGCATCTGCCAGGCACGAGTAAGCTTTGCTTGAGGGTAAGTTCTATTTTTATTAAGGTGATTTGCCATAAGGGAAAACTTCTCTGCGGTAAGAAGAAGGTTCTCCAGCTTTCGATTCGATTTCTTTACCCAGGAGAGGACAGAATAACATCCGCTGGCATGATGTTGAAGCTCGTCTTTGACTACAGAAAGGTTTAAACCCTTATCGGAGACCTCCTGAAAGTAGTCATTAGGAGAGCTAAATAAAGTTTTAGGACTATCATTGACAGACTGTTGGCTAAGGGCCTTTATGCTCTCTATATTTTCCCTTGTTGGTCCACCTCCATGATCTCCCCTCCCATAAAAACACATAATTTTTCCCTGCAAGGATTTAAGCTCATCAGGCTTAAATCCTTCAGATACCTTTTGGATGTATTCTCTTAAGTCTCCTGTTGGGCCTGCATAAGAGAAGGGAATTCTATAGGATAACACTCTTGAGCCATCAGGGATTTCCCACCAGAAGAGGCTGTCAGGTAATTTCTTTTCATGAGAACCAGGCCTCATAAATACATAATAATCTATTCCCATCTTCTTCAGTATCTGAGGGATCATTATATTGTGACCAAAAGAATCGGGATTAAATCCGACCTTTGCCATAACACCAAATTTCTCATAGAAATACCTCTGGCCATAAAGGCCCTGACGCACAAATGCTTCTCCCCCGGGGATATTGCAATCTGGCTCTATCCACCATCCTCCTACCAGATGCCATCTCCCCTCCTTTACCTTTTGCTGTATTTTGGCAAAAAGCTTCCCATCCACTTCCTCGAGCCACTTATAAAAGAAAGCTGAAGAAGCGGTAAAGACAAATTCTGGATACTCATTTAGGCGTTCAATAACGGACTTAAAAGTAGCTCTGATCGTCTCAGAACCTTCCTGCCATCTCCAGAGCCAAACAGGGTCAATATGTGCATGAGCAATCATATGAATGGTATAACTCTTTTTATCTTTCAATCTTGTTCTCCTTTGAGAAGTGCTTATTCGTCTTATCCTTTAATAGCTCCTTTGGTTAAACCGCTTGCTACGTGGTTCTGAACAAAGACAAAGAAAAAGAAAACTACCGCTTGTAGAGTTGCGACTATGGCTCCGGCCATTAATCCTCCCCAACCAATCCCGGGTACTATCAGATTTGACGTCTCTTAACTGTACTAAATTGCCATCGAGGAGTAATTATTCTTTCCTTGATGTCCATTATATATTGTATATATTGGCATCACTTTAGTATATGTTCTCCCTGCCTAAGATCTGGTCTGCAATAGAGCTTGCTCTAAATCAAAAATTAAGTCTTTCGCATCTTCTAATCCTACTGATAAACGAATTAGATACGGAGATAGCCCTAATTCTTTTTGGATTTTTTCCGTTTTCTCATCTTTTCTCAAAGCTGCTACTGGGAGAACAAGACTTTCATATCCTCCCCAGCTTACCCCTAAACGAAAAATTTTTAATGAATTTACAAGCTTCTCTATCTCTTTTATGTTATCTGTTTTGAGTTCGAAGCTCAATAAGCCACTTCCCCCTCTTAGCTGTTTTTTGGCTAACTGATATTGTGACTGAGAGGGCAGAAGAGGATAGTTAACCTTTAAAACTTTGGGATGACTTTCCAGAAAGTTAGCAATCTTTAAGGCATTATTGAAATGTCTTTCCATCCGGAGAGGTAAAGTTCGCAATCCCCTAATCAAGAGCCAGGCGTCAAATGGATGAAGAATTCCTCCTAAGAGTGGGAATTCTGATTGAAAAATTTGTTCAATGAAGTCCTTCTTCCCTACAACAACCCCAGCCACTACATCACTGTGACCACCTAAATACTTGCTACAGCTGTGTATTACAATATCTATTCCCATTTCGAGAGGATTCTGAAAATAAGGAGTAGCCCATGAATTGTCAACAATCGTAACTATTCTTCTTTGCTTAGCCAACTTTGCAATTTCACTCAAATTCTGGAGCTGGAAGGTAAAGGTGGTAGGACTTTCCAAGTAGATAATTTTGGTACTTCGTCTAATTGCTTCTCTTAGTTCTTCTGTAGAAAAACCGGAAATAAAGCTGGTTTCTATATTGAAACGGGTAATATAAGAGGATAGAAATTCATAACACGGCCCATAAACGTTTCTTACACTAACGATATGATCGCCTGCTTTAATAAAAGAAAGAATTGTGCTTGTAATAGCAGCCATTCCAGAACCAAAACATTTGGCAGATTCTCCTTTCTCCAATTTGGCGATTTTCTTCTCGGCGATCTCTATAGTAGGATTGTTCCCCCTCATGTAAACGTAATTCTGCGCTTGTTTTTCCAGGGCTTTGGAGAATTTCTTAAAGGTGGGATAAACAAAGAGACTATTTTGAAAAATGGGAGGAGTTACGGCTCCTAAAAAACGCTCAGGTTCGTCAGCGTAGTGAATACAATCTGTTTGAACGCCGAATTTGACTTTTTTCATTTTTGCCGGTCTTTTACATAGAATTCTTTCCTCGGTTTAAAAAACTAGAAAGGGCATTGTTCGCTGGAAGAGGTTTCCTTCCACTTACTGTAAGTAAAATGAGCATTCATTCGTAAAGACCTTAAAGAAAAACTTAAGCTCATTAGTGAGCATCTCATTAAACAATGTCAACGACTAATACCCAAAAACCCGATAACCGAAGGAATGCCATCTTGGGATGAGATACAGGAAACATCTTCTGTTTATGCGAATACGTAACAGAATTTATGAAATAGACCAACTAAGCAATAAAAATTCTTTCTTTCATTTTTCTTATACACTTATGAACATGAGATTTCTGTGCCATCCACCATTGCTCTATGATGCGGAAAAATCAGATATTATACACAGAGACCTGATAAACCCGCGCACTCTGTTTTTCTCCATGTGTACTCAGGATCCTAAGACGAAGCCTATCAGTTACCACCTGCTCGAAAGTATGCGTGCGAAAACGGTGACGATTGCACGTTTCTTTTGCCATTACTTCCCATTCTTTGTTTTTCCATATGTCTAGAGTATAAGCTTTAACAAGAATATCCAAAACCTTCTTCCCTGACTCCCATGGATTATTATGGTGATGCCACGGTAGATTATCGAAGGTTAAAGTCACTCTATTGAATTTCTGGGGTTGAGACCAGGAAAGGATTATATCTTGAGGAAACCCCTGAGATGGATCGGAGATCCACATATTGGTTGGACCACGACTAAAGCGTCTGTGGTATCCGTTAATAAGATTCTCTGCCTCACCAAGAGGGAGGACGGGGCTGATCCGCATGGTTCCCATAACCCCTAATGTTCTCCACTGTGCAGTGTAAGGGCTATGTTCAACCATCTCGGCGACTTCGCAGGTTCTTCTCGCAGTAGCCCAGCTTACATTCTGATTTTTTTCTAAAGCAATAAGCAATCGATCATCATCGCTGGCTGGATCTTTTTCTCCAATATATACAGGTTCCGAGAACTCTATTCTATGCCAATCTTCAAAACAGACCGGCACTATAGTCTCGACTGTTGTTATCTTTTTGAACATTGTATCTCTGAGATCATCCCATCCGTAGGTGTGGAAGTCGTCAAAGTTTTTCCATTTTGGATCCCTACGGGTTCTATAAATAGACAGGCTTATAGTCTGCTCGATTTCAGAGTCATTTCGCAAGAACAATTCAACATAGTCAGGATGTGGATTCCAATCCCAAAGAATATTGCCAGCATGCGTTATGAGAGGTACGAACTGATCCGGTGTTTGATCATTAAAACGTATCTCACTGGTAGCACCCACCGTTGAGGAGAGGGCAAGATCGCATTTAGGATCGAGGGATTTAGCAAGTATGGTTGCGTCGAATCTCAACAGTTTCTCTTGAAGTTCACCGATTCTGGCATCGTATATATCTCTTGGAGTGCAATTATAGTAACAGCACAACCCTGCGGCCATTCCCACAGCCTGGCCAATTGCAGCGCCTGTTCGCATAACTCTTGTTGAAGAATGGGCCAAATGGGTTGCGCTGATTAATCGGCCTGCCAGCAAAAGGTTTACAATATTCCGAGAATAACAGCACCGGTAAGGAATTCCGTAAAGAGGAGGAACGCTATGGCTAATTATGTTAGCACCATCTCTCAGAGGCTGGTGATCATCTAGGTCATGCCCTCCGTAGCCTATATCATCAGGAAATCGACGCCCTTCTTCAACGTCCGTTTGTGTAAGCAGATAATCGCCGAGAAACCGACGACTCTCACGTTTTCCTGCTTTTGGACTGACCCAGAGTAGATCCCAGTATTTAGCCTCTTCTTTATGAGGACCATTTTTAATGTGATTCCACTCTGCCCACAATTGTTTCAAGAGTCGTTCGTAGATCTCTGCATCATCCTTGATGGTATCCATGTGCCCCCCAGTCTCGGTAATGTATAAAAACATGATATTAGCTGTCTGAGAAAACCATCTCTGATGATGATGAAAGAAAGACGAAATAGAACTCTGCCAGATTCGAGGCCGAAAAGGAAAATTGTTGGCTGGAGGATGGAAAATCACTTCATGGTTTGTCTTGTGAACAATCATCACTAGACTCGTACCTTGCACTAACCGTACCCTTTCAGAAGGAGCCGAACGTTCACCAAATTCATCCTTGCCTTCACTACCCATATCAAAGTCTGCTCCGGCAAGCGCTGCAATATGGCCGTCTCCGGAAGCTTCAATAACAACATGCCGAACAGTAATCTTTACCGTAGAAAAAGCCGCCAAATCTTCAGCAATAACACCGACAATGCGATTTTTATTCATGATTGGTAGCCGAGCGTAATGTCTTTTTAAAACAAACACTCTCACTTTCTCCAGGTGTTCCTGTACAACAGCTTCATACCGTCTTGAAATGTTGAAAGACAAGGTTCCTGCACTGACATGAGTAAAGGCGTGTGTCCATGCGGCATCCTCCTGCAACTCCTGAATAATACCAGTCTCGGTGGCAAAGGCGTTGTATCGGCCAGCACCTGTTATACTTACTCCGAGATTGGGGCCTGAGTTTCCTCCGAGGACTTCATCTTTCTCTAGAAGAATCGTGTTGCAGTCACATCTAGCTGCTTGAATAGCAGCACAGTAACCTGAAACACCAGATCCTATAACCAGTACGTCACAATCATACGTTACTCCGATTTGATTACTCTCTATTTCCATCTCGTTTCCCCTTTATGTTTTAACTTAATCCAGTTTAATACGTAACTTCTGCGCAAATGGCAGTTGAAACTTCAGAAAAATCAAATATTATTCCTTCTCGTCCTCAATCGGGAAAGGAAAAGAGCCTTTGATTCGATGATTTATTCTTATTGGCACAGATCAGGACTTAGGCGCATACACTGGCTCTGGCAAAAAGGCTAGTGGGCATATCGACTTTCCAAGTTTCCAAACACTCTCTCAGCAGTCTTTCCAATCATAAGATTATTCCTGATCTGGATTAGATCTCCTATTCTTATCCTCTTCTGCGAAGAGGTTTGCTGAGCAAGCTCTTTTATTCTCTTTAATTAATCTCTTAGCACCTGGAGCTGCGGGTACTCATCCAGAAACAAAAATGAGTGCATTCCTCACCGCTTGACCTAGAGTTCAACAAAAGACAATACTTTTCCATAAAAACGGAGGATAACCAACAGAATGAATTTGCATAAATCTTCTTCGTATTCTGGGACATCCGTGAAGATTTTACTGCAGCTCAGTATGGATAATATCTGCTGTTCTGTCGTAGGAAAGAATAGGGATATTCGCTTTCAGGTTGACTTATTTCATCTAAACTCCTAAGTTCTTCTAGACTCAGTTCAATCTCAAGCGAGCCGAGATTGTTTTCGAATTGTTCTAGGGTCCTTGCCCCAATAATCGATGCGATTACTCCTTGCCGGGAACGAATCCAGGCCAAAGTTATCTGAGCACAGGACTTTTCTCTTTCTCGAGCGATTTTTTCCACTACTTCTAAAATATCAAAGTTCCTTTCAGTAGCTCTCTTTTGCCAAGAATCAGGATTTCCTTCTTTTACCCGCACAAGCCTTCCCTCACCAGATGAAGATCCCCTATGATATTTCCCTGAGAGGAATCCCCCAGCAAGAGGAGCCCATACAATAATTCCTCTCTACAGAGAGGAATTATTTCCCTTTCTACTTCCCTGGTGACAAGATTATACTGAGTTTGAAAAGAAACAAATGCTTCCCAATTATGGCATCTACTTATGCCCAAGGCTTTCATCAACTGCCAGGCTGCAAAATTAGAGGCGCCTAAGTACCGCACTTTACCTTGTCTCACAAACATATCCAGAGTTGAAAGAGTCTCTTCTAGAGGAGTTATACCATCCCAACAGTGTGGACATAGTAAAGATCAACATAGTCAGTCTGCAACCGATGAAGACTATGTTCGAGAGCTTGAACGAGATGATTCCGGGAAAATCCGGCATCATTCACACCGTCATCGGTGCGAAAGTAAGCCTTGGTGGCTAGAATTATCTTTTCTCTTTTTTCTTTAAGGACCTCCCCCTATAATTTTTTCAGAGATTCCCGGCTTGGTTCCATAGAGGTCAGCGGTATCGATAAAGTTTCCTCCTCTGTCCAGAAACCGAAATATCATCTCCTGAGACGCTTTCTTGTCTGTTTCTCGACCAAAAGTCATCGTTCCCAGACAAAGTTCAGAAATCTTAATTCCTATATTGCCTAACCAGTTATAACGCATATACCTCTCTCCTCTTCCTTTTTCTACTCTTATTCTCCGTCACTTCATCCAGATCTTTGGATATTCCCTAAAAGGATATTCCCTAAAAGCTCCCGAAAAATCTTCATTTTTTCCGTTATCCGTATGGAGATCAAGCCAAATATCAAATAATTAAACCTCGAACGCGAACTTACGCTTTGTTCATTGTTTAAGTAAGTTCTCTCCTATGAAGCCATTGGGCTATCTTTTTTGCGATAGACATCTCACATTTCCAGACGCAGGGTTTTGATTTCGTATGCCTTAATCTGCGAGATCAAATCATGCAAAGGCTCTACCTTGTCTTCCAAAAGATTCGTTTCCACTAAGCCTTTGAGAGGTTTGAACAAGTTCACTTTGATACTGGCACTCTTTCCCTCAGCTTCGTAGCAGCGCAGAACCGGAAGATTGTCCTTCTCGCCCTTTTTTAGAACAGTCACTACTACATTATCTGCGGAAACACTACAAAAGCTTTTAGTCGGAGGAAGTTTTCTTTCAGTTATGGGATCATTGCTAGATACGCATATAAGAGGATTTGTCAACTGCCATCCCTTGCGATAAGATTTGAATTCCTGCCAGGTTCCGTCATGAGTATGCAAACTAAATCTGAAAACATACGTACCTCTTGGTGGTATTTGTAACAGCTCAGATTCTTTGCCTCGAATAGTACGGCACATAGGAGATCCCGCTCCCCACAATAGATCAAACTTTACCCGGGATTCTTCTATCTCCACAGATCGAAAATCACTTGCAATGGTTACTCCATAAGATGCGTTGCTTACGTCAATCCACTTCTGAATGTCTCTTGAGCATTTCCAAAGATCTTCGGAAAGTTCGTCTACCCTTACGGGGCCGCTGTCGGGTATGATATTCTCAAATGAATTAGCGCCATAGGGAATCCCATAGTTTATGTGTGGAGCCTCAATTTTAATAGGGAAGATTTGCTGTATTCTCAAAGGTTGGCCCCCTTCCCATACGATGGTATTCACCAAATCTATTCTTGGTATGTCCTTATACAGAAGGATCTCTTGCTGTGCTTCTGATCCTCTAATTCTTCCCCTGATAACCACCTTCGTTCGAACGGGGCCATTCTCTGCTATCCTAACCTCATCTACACCGTTTTCAAATATCCTCCCTGTTGTTTCTGCCGCCCAGTAGTTACCGGTTTTTTCTTCCACTCCTTGTAGTTTCATTTCTCGAATCACACAACGATCTCTTTCTTTGTCAGTAATGTCTATGGTCCCCGTTAATTTGTTCAAATACACTAGAGAATAATTATTCTCTAAAGTAACTACTTCTTTTCGAGTCCAAACTTTCTTCACTTTTTCTTCTATCTCGCATATTTTACAGGTTTTCCCGTATCGAGAGGCCTTGCGGCTCGGAACCAAATAAAACGTTTTGTACCCAATCGATGGAACCTCTTTGGAGTAGAACAGTATCGTCACATCTCGAGCAGGACCCTCATGAACATCTAAGTATTGGAAAGGAACTTCGTTTCCTTCCTCGTCTTTTAATATGACATTCCTGAACGGGGCAACATCCCCAGGCAGAATATCTCCGTGGAAAGTCACATGTGCTTTCGCTATCTCATCCCGAATCCAGGATAGTGAATTAAATATCACGATTGGATTGCACCGAGGGCCATGTCTGACTTCCACGTTCTCTGCTAGCCGGCCTAGAGAATTTCTCAAGATTTCTTCGCCTATGAAAATGGCCAGTTTGTGATATTCGAGCTTTCTCCTATCACCATTAGTTCCCCCCTGACCATCATAATTATGATCCATTGCTTGGAGAAGTTTTTTCCACGTTTCTTTCAATTGAATATCTGGATACTTTACGAGACCCAAGAGAGACGTAACCGTAGCGAACTTCTCTGCGGCCAGGAGGGCGTTGGTGGCAGGGATATCCAAAGTGGCAATATGAGGGAATCTTCCGTCTCGAGGCCACCACACTCTCGGAGTTTCTCCTGATAAGACCGGAAGACTTGTAGTACTCTTTACTTCTTCGAAATAATGGGTGGGAGTACTTATCCTTATCTTCATCTCTCTCGTTTTGTTCCATTTGGCTATGTTTTTGCACAATCTTTCAGTGGGAATTGTGAGGTCACATCCCCAATGCATTAACACCGGGGCACCTGATGTTAGAGATGAAACTTCTTTGATTTCTTTCTCCAACTCATCGTCATTGGGAGTTTCGTGAAGCCGCAAGTCTAGGCCCCACGTATAGCTTTTTATTGCATGCCAAATGAGAATTCTCGAGCCATCGGGAGACCGCCAGAAAAAGAGAGCAATTTTTTTGGGGCCGCTCCTGGTTATAATTGCATGGTAGACGCCTGATTTGCACAGTATCTGCGGAAATTGGGGAGTAAACCCAGGCAGATCTCCGAAGTGAACCGTTTTGGTATCAACATTTAGCTCCTCCCTTAAGAACTGCTTGGCATAAAGTGTGTTTCTGACCAAATCTTCCCCACTCTGGGCATTCTGATAAATCCCTGCCCATTTAGGGCCAACTTCAATTCTACCTTCTTCTAAGAGCCTTATCAGATCTTCTTTTTTTTCTGGATGAGTATCAAGAAAGTGCTTGACAAAAACGGCATCCTCAAATAGAAAACAAAAATTTCTATATTTCTTCGCGATACGAATAACCTCGCTTATTATCCTATTGCCTCTGGACAAACATTCCTCCTGGCTACCTAGCCAAAACAGGTCCGTATGCGCAAAAGGAATCAGATATAGTTGTGCTGCTTTCATAGGTATTATCCACCTTCCTCCTAGGTCTTTCTATGCTTACTATCAACGTTAACGCCCCACCCACGACTACTAGGGTGGGGCGTTAGTTTAGAAACTGCCAAACATTGTCTCCTAGATTCTCTATATCCCAAGAGCAACTAAGGATCTTCCTTCAATAGCTCCCTGCTATCTTGACTGTCAGCCGGCAGAATCTTCACTTAGAAGCAGACTTTCATTATTGTTCTTTCAACAGCTTATCGGTTTCCTTTGCTATCCTATCAAGAATCTCTTTTGCGTCTTTTCCGGTAAGTACGATCTCCTGCAATCCAGCGTTCTGTAGATCCCATTGCCAAGTGCTTTGGCCCACGAAATCCGGCGTTAGCCTGGCATACTCCAGCTCTTTCACAGCCGTCTCGACCATCTCGCATGGTCTCCACCGAGTGTCCTTAAAAGAAGATTTATAACCAGGAAGCTTTTGTAACAGGGGACCACCAAAATTTGCATATTCCAAGGCCTTATCGGGTCCGAGCATGAACTTAAAGACGACATCCCATGTTATGTCGGGATGTTTAGTCTGACTTGAGATAACCCACTTTTCTGGCTCGAGCCACGACGCTCGTACTTTGTCACGGGGTACTACCTGTACGCCATAATCGAGACCCTTAGTCAGCGAAAACGGCTGAATCATCCAGTTCCCATCCATTATCATCGAGGCTTTCCCCATGCGAAAGGCTTCTCTATACCCCAAAGCACCGACTCCCCCAGGAAAGGGAGCTGCACCCAGTTCGGTAGTAAGGCTAGCAATAAAGTTAGCTGCCTTAACTCCCTCGGGACCGTTCATAAGCGCTTTAGTCATATCTTCACTAAATAGCTTCCCTCCCTGAGTCCATACATGAGTTACGAACATTCTAGTGGGTTCATCGCACTGAAATCCCCATATGTCAGGGTTTCCGTCTTTGTCAGTATCGAAAGTCACTTTCGACGCTATTTTGGCCAAATCATCCCAGTACCAATTTTCATCAGGATAGGAGACTCCTGCTTCATCGAATAGCTTCTTGTTATAGTAGGCAACTTGAACCGCACAGGATGATCCGTAGGAGTACTTTTTCCCTTTGTAGGTAATCCAAAGTTGGTCATAAGTGTCTTCGAGATCGATTCCGTTAGGACCGGTGACATAGTTGTCTAGGGGAAGGACCCATCCCTGCTTTATTTGAGTGAGAGAACCACCGAAGTAAAAATCAGGGGAACTTCCAGCAGCAAATCCGCTCGCTAGTTTTTCTCCATAACCAGTAGTTAGAAAATCTATTTTCACATCAACATCAGGATGTTCTTTCATATACTCGTCAAACCATTTTCCGTAAAGGGCGGGCTGTTCTGCCCAAGAAACCCACCTCATTCCGCGAATCTTAATCTTTTCGGCGGCGTACCCCGTGCCGAGCACCATAACGCATACGCTAACTACCAACAAACCTACCAATATGTTTCTAACCTTTTTTGATCTCATTAAACATACCTCCTTGTAGATCAAATTGTTCAAGTTGGCCTACCTTTTTGAACATCATCACCTCCTTTGGCCTTAATTCCAACTTGGCTATTCTAGCTTAAGTGAAAAAACGGGTCTAATGCTCATAAGCTGGCGTCATAGATGACTAATCCACTTGATTCGCAGTGATTATTGCTTTATTCCCGTTAATGATATCCCTTGCACAAGATTGCGTTGGAGAAAAGCAAACAGAACAAGCACAGGAATACTTGCTAGAGCAGCTCCTGCCATCACGTAATTCCACCAAATATCGTACATGCTCCTACCAACATAGGTTAGAGCAAGTTGTAGTGTTCTCATGGATTCTATGTTAGTTATTATGAGAGGCCAGAAAAGATCGTTCCACCTGTCCAAAAAACTAATAATGGCCAGGGTAGCCATCACTGGTTTCGACAACGGCAGGAATATTTGCCAGTAGACTCTAAACTCGGAACAACCGTCTATTCGAGCAGCCTCTATGAGCTCGGTAGGTACTGATTTCGCAAACTGCCGCACGAGAAACACTCCGAATGCGCTTCCGAGGCCCGGTATGATGAGACCATAAAAAGTGTCAACCCAGCCCCAATCTCTCAGAAGCAAGAATACGGGAATAAAGGTGACGTAAAACGGAATCATCATTGTTGTGAGAACAGAAAAGAATATGTAATCGCGGCCAGGAAATGAGTATCTACCAAAGGCGAAACCGGCCGTTGTGCACAAGAATAGATAGGCCACCGTACCCCATATAGCGTAGACAGCCGTGTTGAAAACATATCGCCAGAATCCTTCCAAGGAGAAAATGGTACCGTAACTCTCCAAGCTGAGAGGATGGGGAATCCATCGCGGAGGCCATGAGAGAGCTTGTGAATAGGTCTTAAGAGAAGTAGAAACCATCCAAATCAATGGTGCCACCATCGTCACTGCCCCCGCGATTATTACCAGGTATAGCAGTGCTCTCCAGAACATCATTAGCGAACTCAAGGATACGTGTTTTTTCAATATTCCACCTCCTTGCCATACGATTTAAACTGAACAACGGTGAGGAAAGTAAGAATTCCGAATATCAGCCAGGCAATCGCCGTAGCGTACCCAAAATTTAAGTCTGTAAAAGCTTTTTTCCACAAATAGTAAGTCACTACTAATGACTTGTTCATAGGACCTCCCTCTGTCATAATATACACCTGGTCAAATATCTGGAATGATGTGATTATTCCCATAATGGAACAAAACATAAGAGCCGGTTTGAGGAGAGGAAGGGTAATCTTCAGAAATTGTTGCAGCCTTGACGCACCATCTAGCTCTGCTGCCTCATAATAATGGGCCGGTATAGCATACAATCCTGCTAAGAGAATCACCATATAGAACCCGCAGCCTTTCCAGATACTCATAATTACGATCGAGGGCATTACCAGTAAAGGATCCTGGAGCCAACCCTGTGGTGAGAGGCCTACATACTTAAGGTAGTGGTTCAACAATCCAAAGGAGGGATGGTATATCCATGCCCAGACTAGACCAACCACTGTCATTGAAAGGACGTACGGAATAAAATAGACTACGCGCATCGTATTTTTCAGTCTGAACCATTGAGCGTGCAAGACCAAAGCGATGATTAATGCTACCACGATACCGCCGCCTACTCTGGCTAAAGTGTAGTAGGTAGTATTCCAAAGGGCAATCAAGAACAACCTGTCATTGAAGAGCTTTATGTAATTATCCAGGTCGACAAACTTCGACTGTGTAGGATCAAGGAGGTTGTATTTCAGCAGTGAAATGCGTACAGCAGAAAAGATTGGAACAAATTTGAACACAACAATTAGCGTAACAACAGGTGCTATAAACAAATAGGCGGCTCTGATACTGGGAACCCTGAAAGGTTTGATAATACGATTAAAAAGGGTTTCCCTGCCCTTTTTCCCTTTAGAGTTTTGCAAATGCATACTCACCTCCCTTGGATTATCGAGCACTTAGTGCTCCAACCAAAACTCGTATCACCGAAACTTCAATGATCATAAATATACTGGGGGGGTTCTTAAACCACCTCAGCCTACTTATATAGGCATACCCAAACTTCTAAGCCCGTCCTGGACCTTATCTCTTTTAACCTCTCTAGGACTCGTCCCAGTTAAACTCGCGATTGCTGCCCCAATGCCCGCCGCCTGTCCTAACTGCATACAGTTCACCATAACTCGAATGGCTCCTAAGGCCTTATGCGTTGCGGAAATACAACGTCCCGCAACCATCAAATTATGCATATTGCAAGGCAAAAGGACCCCATACGGAATTCGGTAATACTTCGCGTTATTTTTGCTTCTATCCACAGTCCACATAGTTCTGATTCTCTTACCCGATTCATCAAACTCAATCATAGAACCGTCTAAAAGTTTAATTACAGTACCTCTTCCAAAAGGATTATGAATATCAACTGGATAAGTTCCCTGTGCAATAACATCTTCGAACTGGCGGCCACTGAGAATATCTTCTTCGGTCAACACGTAATCTCCCAAAAATCTCCGTGTTTCTCGAGGACCAACTTCAGCAGCTATATCTATAATATGCATATCTTCAAATCCAGGGATTTTATTTCGGAGCGTTCTTACAATCCAATCAATTTGGCGCCGGCCCTCAATTTCGGCCTGGGATAGCTGAAAGGCATCGGTACAGTCAGTATTGACCATTCGAGCTGCAGCAAGCATCATTTCATCTTTCCTGTATACACCCGTTGTTCCCCAGAGGTGTGCTGTGTAAAGTTGATTGTTGTAGTCCATAGGATGCTCAAGTAAAGCTTCCAAAACTTTCCCTTTTCGAAACGCATCTTCAGCTTTTTCAGGTTGTAGATTGCCAACACGGACACACAAACCAGGTGGTTGAACCGCTTGGTTTTCGTCTCCTTTTTCATACTCAACACCTGCATAGTAAGCCAAATCCCCATCGCCTGTACAGTCAACATAGACTTTGCCTTGGATAGCCCCTCTACCAGATTTGTTCTCAATAAGTATTGCTTGGATTGAACTCACTTCTTTAGATAGTGCACCAACAACGTATGTGTGCAAGAGAACAGTGACACCAGCGTTTAGAACTAACTCATCAAAAACAAGTTTTACTGCCTCTGTATCAACAACGTAACTGGTCTTGTCACTGGCGATTGAGCTGTACCAGTCAGACGTGTTATATATTGCATTACGCTTTCTCAATTCATTAATGACATCGTCTATTATTCCACCGATGATTTTCTTTGACTGATCTATAGAGTAGAGTGAATGCCATATACTGACGAGCCCTCCTGTACAGGCACCACCAAGGCATCCATTTTTTTCAATCAGGATTGTCGATGCTCCTTGTCGCGCTGCAGCAACAGCAGCGCATACTCCGGATGACCCTCCTCCTGCTACTACTACATCAGCTTGTATAATAACTGGCACTTTCCTTGCAGGCTCAGATAAGTACTTTTCTGTCTTTTTCTTCACGGAAACTTCCTCCCTCGTTGGTATGGTTTAGATCCCAGTAGAAATTCCCAAACATAACTTTGGTAGAAACTTGCTCAAATTCTTGGCAACTTTTCGCCCTTTTCCTTATCAAATAGTAATTTGAGCAAAAACTTTTTGTTTAAAATCATATTTTGCCCGAGTTACCCCGAGTTATAGACTTCGGCTCCTTGACATTGTTCATTTTTTCTGTGGAAGGCCCCCAAAGAGAAACTAATTCTTTGACACCTCTCTCTTTAGAAAACATCCCTTTGCCTCAGCTAATGGCCTACCTGCTTTTCACCTCCCACTGACCTTATTTTAGCTTTCTTTCCCTATTTTTCACTCTTATATTTTCCTACAGCTTTCCCTTATTACCAGTTTTGGCTCTAACACTATCTTTTGTAGCCTTTGAGAATCTTTTCCCTCACTTTTTTTCGCTAAGATCTTCACTGTCACCTTCCCCATCTCGTTTATAGGCTGGGAGATAGTAGTAAGGGGTACCACCAAGTGAGAACTGGCTTCAATGTCATCGAAGCCCACCAGGGATAGGTCCTGAGGAATTCTTATTCCTCTATCTTTTGCTGCTTTATAAGCACCAATAGCTATAATATCATTAGTAGCAAAGATAGCTGTAGGTCTATTTTTCATTGAGAAAAGTTTGTTCGCTGCATCATAGCCACCCTTATCATCGGATAAGTTGCTAATCTGGGCTAAAGGAGCGTCTGTGGCAAGAGCTTTTTCTCTTACGAGCTTTTTATAAGCCTTGACTCTTTGTTCCAATACCTGAGTAAAAGGTTGAGCACTAATACAGCCAATTTTTTTATGTCCCAGAGAAATAAGGTATTCCATGGCCTGCCTTACACCAGAGAGATTATCTATTATTACGTAGTCACTAGCAGGTTCATTCAAATATCTATCCAAATAAACAAAGGGAATATCGTTTTTCCTTAGTTTTTGCATTAGCCTCTCTTCTCCATTTTTCAATACCGGAACCAGAATTACTCCATCTACTCGCCTTTTAATAAGCATATCGATAGATTCAGTTTCACGGAGAAGCTGGTCATTAGTATTGTAATAAATCACACTATATTTAAGAATGTGGGCTTTTTCCTGAATACTGCGAGCAAGCTGAGAAAAGAAGGGATTTCCGATATCAGTAAGAAGAAGTCCTATAGTAAAAGTTTTTTTCTTCTTTTTCTCAGCAATGAAGGTTCCCTTCCCTTGTTCTTTATAAATAAGACCTTCATTAACTAATTCGGCCATAGCTTGCCTTACTGTTCCCAAGCTAACACCATGTCTCTCCGCTATTTTTTCTTCAGAGAGAATTCTATCTCCCACTTTTAACTTTCCCTCATCTATCTCTTTTCTGAGAATCTCTTTTAACTGTCGATATTTTGGGTTAGCTTTAACTTTCACTCATCTAGTCCTTTATCTTATATATATTTGTTATTAGTATAATATAAAAATTTCTTTTGTCAATCCCCCGAATTAAATTTTAAATTTTATTTAGTTAATTGAATCTCGAAAGAGGAAGAAATTCTTGCTTGGGAAAACCCCTTAAAGGTAGGTCTGTGATGGAATATTTTCTACTCCGGAAAGAATATGGAAATCCTCTTTTAACTTAGGATACAGGCTATGGTAGACCTGATACGCCTTTTCGTATGTCTCCACCTCTTGTAGGTTGGGAACAGTCTCATTCTCTTTTCTTATCCACTCCTGGCACGCTTTTTCTGCTGTGGAAAAAACACCTGTTCCTACAGCAGCTATCAGACAGGCCCCGTAAGCAGAACTCTCCTTAGTATTAGCAGTAAAGACGGGTAAATTAAATATGTCTGCCTGGATTTGCCGCCATATTTTGCTCCTGGCTCCGCCGCCGCCGGCAGTGATATAAGAAGGCTTTATTCCTGCTCTTTTAAACTCCTCCAGGCAGTCTCTTAAAGCAAAGACTACTCCTTCCATTATTGCTCTGAGTAAATCTTTTTGTGAGTGGTGAAAACTGAGACCTATGAAAGCTCCTCGTGCCTGAGGATCAAGGTAAGGTGTTCTTTCCCCTCCCAGATAGGGAAGAAACAAAAGCCCCTTTGAGGCAGCTGAGGTAGAAGAAATACTCGAGGAAATAAACCGACGAGAATTCGATTGGGAAGAGATTTCTCCTTCCAGAATAATCTGGTCAAAAAACCAATCAAGGCAGGAGCCGCCCGCTAGAATCGCTCCCATAAGAATCCATTTTCCAGGAAGAGCGTGAGGAATGGCATGGAGAACTCTATCGGGTTTGATGATGGGATGGTCAGTGCACGTTGTCAAAAGAGCCCCGGTCCCAATACTGGAAGCTATCCTTCCCTCTGCAACAACTCCATTTCCTATGGCCGCCATTACCTGGTCTGCCCCTCCGGCAAGGACCGGTGTTTTTTCTTTAAGAGAAATCTCTTTGGCTGCTTTCCCAGTAACTTGTCCACTGATTTGGGATGATTCATAGAGCGAAGGAAAAAAAGCATAAGGAATATTTAGCTCATCAATAATTTCCCTTGACCACTTCCTTTTAGCAGTATCGAGAAGAAGAGTTCCTCCTGCATCGGTAACATCCGAGGCTGCTACCCCGGTTAGTTTTAATCTAAGATAGTCCTTGGGAAGAAGGACTTTATATATCCTCTTCCAAAGGGAAGGTTGGTTTTCCTTAATCCAGAGAAGAGAAGGAGCCATAAAACCACAAGATACAGGAAGGCCAGTAACTCGAGGGAGCCTTCCTCCCATTCTCTCCTCCAGCCCATGGACTTGCGAAATACTCCTTTTGTCCATCCAGATAATGGCTTTTCGTAAAGGGAGGAGATTTTTGTCTAAAATGACTGCCCCGTGTGTTTGCCCGGAAAGCCCTACCCCCCGAATTTGCTCTAGGTCTATATGAGTCTGGTTAATAATTCTATTTATTGCTCTAACAGTCGCCTTCCACCATTCCTCTGGTTCTTGCTCAGCCCATCCAGGATGAGGAGAATAAGTGCGGTATCCTTCGGAAGAAGTGGCGATGACTCCGCCCTCTCCATTTACCAAAACTATCTTTACGCTGGAAGTGCCCAGATCTATTCCCAGAAAATAGCTCATTTTCATTCCCACTCAATAGTACTGGGAGGTTTGGAGCTAATATCATAGACTACTCTATTTGCTCCCTTTACTTCATTAATAATCCTATTTGAAATTTTTCCTAAAATCTCATAAGGAATTCTGGCCCAGTCAGCCGTCATCCCGTCTATACTGGTGACAATTCTCAAAGCGATGGTATGCTCATAGGTACGTTCGTCACCCATAACTCCTACACTTTTTATAGGAAGCAAAACAGCGAATGACTGCCATATTTCTGGAAATCGCTCATAATTTCTCATCTCTTCGGCAATTCTTAAATCTGCCTGGCGAAGAATTGCCAGACGTTCCTTAGTAACCTCACCTACAATTCTCACCGCCAAACCTGGTCCAGGAAAAGGCTGCCTCTTTAATATTGCCTCTGGCAGACCCAGTTCCATCCCCAGAGCTCTCACCTCATCTTTGAACAAATCTCTTAAGGGTTCAATTAATTTAAAATGGAGTTTTTCCGGCAGCCCGCCCACATTATGATGACTCTTGATAGTAGCTGAAGGCTCTCCTCGAACGGAAACGCTTTCAATAACATCCGGATAAAGAGTCCCCTGAGCAAGAAAATCTACTCGGCCAAATTTCCTGGCCTCTTCTGTAAAAACATTGATAAACTCCTCACCTATGAGCTTTCTTTTCTTTTCCGGGTCGATTACTCCAGCTAATTTCTTCAGGAATCTCTCTTCTGCCTGGACACAACGAAGATTCAAATGGGAGTGCTCCAGAAAAGTCTTTTTCACTTCCTCTGTCTCCCCTTGGCGTAAAAGCCCATTATTAACAAATATACATCCTAATTTGTCTCCGATGGCTTTATTTACCAAAGTAGCTGTTACTGATGAATCAACTCCTCCGCTTAAAGCACAGACTACCTTTCCTCCCTTTACTTTCTTTCTTATCTCATCAACTGAATAATCAATAAAGGAACTCATTGTCCATCCTTTAGAACAGCCGCATATTCTAAAAAGGTAGTTTTCAATTATTCTTTTCCCTTGTGGAGTGTGGACAACCTCCGGATGGAATTGGACTCCGTAGAATTTTCGCTTTTTATCTCTCATACTGGCTATAGGGCAATTATGGGTATGAGCAATGATTTCAAATCCAGAAGGAAGAAGAGTCACCTGGTCTGCATGGCTCATCCAGACATCTAAAGGAGAGGAGAGTTCATGAAAGAGGTCCTCTTTATTATCTATGAACAATTCGCTTTTGCCGTATTCTCTCTCTGGAGCAGGAGTGATTCTACCTCTGATGAAATGGGCTAACAACTGCATCCCATAGCAAATCCCCAATACAGGAATCCCTAAATCAAAAATATCTGGCTCTGGATAAGGAGCTCCCTTGCTGGTCAAACTAGCCGGCCCACCAGAAAGAATAATACCCTTAACATTATACTTTAATAATTCGGAGGAGGTAATGTCAAAAGGAAGTAGTTTGCAATAGACCTGACTTTCCCTGACTCGGCGAGCAATCAATTGACTGTACTGTGAGCCAAAATCTAGAATAGCTATCATCTCCCTATAAGGTTTCTTGCCCATTAACTTATCTCCTGGAAGAGCTTTGAAAAAGTCTCTTCTTAGAACAAAATTGCCCTAATGTCGTTGCAAATTTTAGTGAAATTACAACATTTCTTTTCTTAATTCTTCAAGGGACTTCATCGATAAATATGCCGGAGCAATATCAAACACTGTTTTTGCACCTATTTGGCCTTCTTTGTTCAACCGATATGCAGCCCTCGCATAAGCTACCAAAACACTACCGGTAAACTCTGGATTGCTGGTTAACTCTAATCTAAATTCCATAAGCTGTTTATGGCATTCTCCTGTTTTCCCGACTCTGAGAACAAAACCTCCATGAGGCATTTCAGAGTGTCTTTCAGCCATTTCTTTTTCTGAGATGAATGTAACTACTGTATTGTAATCTGCATAATAGTACGGCATTTTCTTAATCTCTTGCTCAATTCTTTTTAAATCTGCGCCATCTTCAACAACAACATAGCAATCCCTCCAATGTTTTTCGCTTGTTTTCAACTCAGGATTTTCTCCAGCTCTAACCCTCCTAACAGCAGTATCAATAGGCATAGTATACTGTCGTGCATCTTTAACTCCTGGAATTATTCTAATAGCATCAGAATGTCCTTGACTTATCCCTGGCCCCCAAAAAGTGTAACATTTTCCTTGAGGTAATACTATCTCTTCTATAATTCTCAATAAAGAAAATAAACCAGGGTCCCACCCCGTAGATATTATGCTTGTTTTCCCGGCCTTTTTTGCAGCTTCATTCACAGAAGCATAATAGTCAGGAATTTTAGCATGTGTATCATAACTATCTACTGTATTAAATATTGAAGCGAGTTTTGGTCCCTGTTTAGGAAGGTCAGTTGCAGACCCTCCGCATAAAACTGCAACATCAATATCGTTTACATATTTGTCAACTTCAGTAATACACAAAACCTTAGCATTTGATCTTATTTTTAACGTATCTGGTTTTCTTCGAGTAAAAATTACTTTCAATTCCATATCTGGATTTTGTTCTATTGCCAGCTCAACACCTTTACCCACATTACCATAACCAATAATCGCAACTCTTGTCTTCTTTTCCATGCCTGTGCCTTCCATTTTACTAAACCTCATTTTCCTTTCTTTTATCCTTCTCTTTTCCCCTCACGGGAGAGAGAGTCTCTCGTTTTATCTCCTCTCCCCCTTTTTGTGTTCATTGTTCGTAGTTCATTGTTCATTGACCTGCTAGCCCGTTAGCCAATCGGTTCACCATTCGTTCTTTCTATCAATGAACTATGATTTTGTGCTTTTTCTTGTTTTTTTTCGATGAACTATGAACCACGAACTATGAACTAATTAAGAGAGGATTAAGGTGAGGGGGAGAATGACTTTCTCTCAAATATCGTTCCATCTTTTAATAAGACAAGGACAGTCCGTACCTTCTTCCTCTATTATATCTATATATTAGCATTTTTTCTTAAAAAGACAACGCGACGCGTTGCCTTAAATCGCTAAATCATATAAAATCTAACTCAAATTTGCTATAATAATCTTTGCTTAAATAAAAAAACGGGCAGGAAAGCAAGGAAAATACTTAAATAAGGACAGCGACCATTTATTGACTCTTATGAGGTTTCCCGCGGGGTAAATCCTTGTAGGATTAGAAGCTTATCTTTATGCCAAGGTTGATGAAATCTATGCTCTTTAGCATGCCAAATTCCGTTCCGGCTTCACCAAAGAACAGCCCTCCCCTCACAGATAGGTCTGTCACCTCATTGAGAGCGTAGGTATACTGCGGCATCAATGTATAACTGGAATCTTGCAAGCTAACTATCCCTCCTAACCTCAAGCTGTGAACTTGATTGATTTCACAGGAAGATTGAACCATCAAATAGTTGCCAGCTGTTATATCTTCTCCTGTCTCATACTGATTATAGGGACTGAGCAGGGAACCATTCTCATAATAGATATATTGCCCCTCTACATAGATTCTCCCGAAGGTGTAATCTGCCCCCAGAACTGCTTGAAGATAAGGCTTATTCATGGAAAAACTGACAAAGGCATTCCTCATCTCTTCTATTTCTCTGGGCATTACATAGGCCATCTCACTCCATAGACCTACCTTCTTAATACTACCAGCGGTAGCCAGGCCAACTTTATCTACTTGCTGATATTGAGCTCTAGCTTCAAATTGAGGTATAAGTCCAGGCTGGAGCTCGATCCACAAAGCGGGGTAGTCTTCCCATCCGTGAAAGTAGCTTAATTTAGTATCCCAATCAGCGATTCTCTTTTCCACTTTCAAGGCAAACTCCATATTTTCCAGAGTATTTTCTATCTCTGCCGGAGATGGGAATCCTCCAAATCCAGGAATTAATTGTCCTATCTCTATCTCCAATTCTTCCGGTATCTCTTGCGGCTCAAAATCAAAGACTATAACTCCAGTCACATTTGCCTTTTTGCCATAGTAAGTTGCCTTAAGAATAGCCAACGGTTTTCCTTTAAATTCCGTCTCTGTCAAGGATAATTCTCTGGGATTGATATAGTTAGTGGGATTAATACCGTCGGCAGTACCCCAGCTAACTACCTGCCTGCCTACCCGCAAATCCGTATTCTTTAGATAAATATCTACATAGGCCTCATCCAATTTTACCGGTTCGATACTATCCTCCACTATAGAATCGTGACCGCCTTTGAAGGAAAGATATACCTTACCCTTTCCCCCTCTAAAATTTTTCTTCAGGAAAAGTCCGTACTGGGTAATGTTCTGAAATAGTTCTCCTTCTCTTGAAAGATAAAAGAGATTGTGAGAAATATCACCTCCCAGTTCTATTCCTTCAGCTAAACAAACATTTCCTGAGATAAAGAGTAAGGAAACTATCCCTATCATTACTACAACTATTCTTTTCATGCCATTCTCCTTCTATCTAAAATCCCTGTTTTTGCCTAAGCGGTCCTCTTCTCATATCTATCGACGTAGATATCTTAAAGTGAAATAATCCTCAGATAGCTCTTCTTCTTTTGTCTCTATGATCTCGATGATGGTCTTGGTGCCCTTGATCTCGTCAGCCATTACAATCCTATGCGGCATGAACTCACCCTCTTCCTCCTCGCGGATGTCAGAATTAGAAAGAGTCTTGGTGAGCCTGTCCTCTTCTTTGTAGAACTCTATTCTGAGAAGTAGGAACTCCTCCTGCCATACCCACATCTTGAGGTACGTGTAGTCGGAATCCTCTTCTTGGGGAGTGAGTCGTAGCACATAGCAGGGATATTCTTCCAGGACCTCATCCTCCAGCTTCGAAGCATCGTATTCCTCCTGGTAGGTCTGACCGCTTCCCATCTCTTCGTAGGTGAAGTCAGTTCCCATGAACGAGTCGCTCTCCTCGCCAGCAGCGATACGTCTTTCCCTTCCCAGAAACGGGAAGTATATGTACATTAGGGCTTCTTTCCCCTCTTCAGTGATGCTCAAGAACTTGGTTCCTTTCACATCTGCCGGTTCGAGGTACTCCAAGAGCTGCTTCTCCGTACCATTGCTCTCTTTGCGATACATCCTCACGGTGCTGGAACGCTGGTCCCCTCTCTTATTCTCCGTGATGAGATTAATGACTCCCGTCCCGCCCTCGGTAACTGCGGATTCTTGCTCGATCCGGTCCAGAATCTCCTCACCAGTAAGGTCCTCGCTGACCGCTCCAACGGGAGCGGAAAGCATACCCACCGTCACCACACACATCACCGTACATAGGAAGCACACTGTCTTGTGTTTTCTCTGCATTCTTTATTCTCCTTTGGTAACTAGTTTCTCCAATGAATACCCTCAAAGGAAGAAATGAGCTTCATGATGTCCACTGAATTGCCGCCTCACTCTCTGCCCATTCCGTCTACCGGAACGGTTCTACAATAGGCAGACATTTCATTTCGAACCCAGACGGGTCATCCTCAGAATGGCCGGTATCAGGGTGAGGGCCGCAAGTGAACTAATGACCATGGTCAGTGCAACCAGGAGTCCAAACACAGTCATGAAATAGAAGGATGAGAAAAGAAGAACTCCGAATCCCAAGGTCAGAGTAATCGCGTTGAAGGAGATCCCACGGCCCGTCGTCTTAGTGGTGGTAACGACGGCATCCGATCTACTTGACTTTCCCCTCATCTCTCTTCGGTAGCGGCTTACAAAGTGAATCGAGTAGTCCACTCCAATCCCGATGGCAATGCTCGCGATCATGGCCGTCGCAACATCAAGAGGAATTCCAAGGTACCCCATGACTCCGAAGTTCATCCCCACCGTGAAGAGAAGTGGCACCGCACAGATGAATCCTATGCGTACCGATCTGAAAAGGAGCGAGACTATCAAACACACCACTCCGATCGAGAGAAAGAGGCTCCAGACCTGGCTGTCCAGTATCCTGTCCATCAACCGTATCATTATCTTGGGAAGTCCCACGAGCTTAGTCTGGAATCCTTCACTATTGAACTCCTCGTTCAGATCCCGGTCTATTCGGTCCACTATCGCCCTCGTCCCAGGCCCGCCGACGTTCTCAACCTGTGCTGAGACTAGAGCTTTCTCAAAATTGTAGCTTACCATGGAGTCAATACCGGAACCTCCCTGCATGGTGAAGAGAAGAAGTTCTTGCGCCACAGCCTGCCGGGTGTCGGGAATACGATACTCGGCAGGGTCACCTCCCTGCAGAACCTGGTTGATCTCCATGACGAGGTCCGTCAGAGAAGATGGGTTACTTACATATTGCAGCGAATCCAGATATTCCTGAAGGCGGACCATTTCCTCAAGGACCCCTGGTTCCTTGATGCCATCCTCTTCCCCGCTATCAACTACCACCGAGAGCCGAGAACTCCCTCCAAACTCCTCCTCCACCACCCGCATTCCCACAACAGCCGGATTGTTCTCTCCCAGATACCGCGTGAAATCGGCCTCCGTGCTGATTCGAAGAGCCCCAACCAGGAAGAAAGCAAGAACACAGCAGGCGACGAGGGTAACGAGCCTGGGATGGTCAGCGACGTATCTTCCACTCCTTCCAAGAAAAAACGAAAGGCTCACGCGGGAACCCTTTCTCTTTTGAATGTGCTTCGGAATCTGCTGCAGAGCGAGGACCGCTGGGATGAAGGTGAGGGAAAGAATCATTGCCGCCAGGACCCCAAAGGCACTGGCTATACCGAACTGTCGAATAGGGATTACGAAGGACGTAACAAGAGCCGCGAATCCGGCGGCGGTGGTGAGGGCAGTCATGGTGACGGGTGCGTTCATATCCTGCATTGTACTCACTACTGCTTCTTTACCCTTCATACCGCTCTCTGCCGCCTCATAGTATCTGTTGACAATATGAATGCCGTAAGCACTGCCTATCGCGACCATAATGATGGGTGCGACAATCGAGACTATGCTGAAAGGAAAGCCAACTAATCCCATGAAACCGATCATCCAGACGATGCTAAGAGCGACCGTCAAAAGTGGAAGGATGATGCCTCTCGCGCTCCTGAAGCTAAGGTACAGGACCACGATTACTACCAAGCTCACCAAGGGAAGAAGAAAAAGGAGATCCCGGTTCATGCTGTTCATCGAATAGTGGCCAAAGACCGCATCTCCCACCACGTAGATACTCTCGGGTCCTTGCATTTCCTCAACGATGGCGAGCATCTCTTCCGTCAATCTGTTGCCTCGCGTAGTCCCGGTGACGTTCGGTTCAACCGTCACAAGAATGAGCGCTGCACCACCCTCCTCGGTCACCAGCGACTCTCCCATACGACTCCCGAGGAGTCTTTTCTTGAACTCCTCCGCCTCGTCGGCATCCTGGGGAACCCTGTCTACAATTGGAGATATTTCGATGAGGAAGTCGCTACCCTCAATAAGATCGACATTGAGGGGACTGGTGACTCCTTCCACGCCATCGAGCTCGGAGAGCTCCTTGGAGAGCTCATCGATCTTCTTGAGGGTTTCAAGCCCAAAGACGTTGTCGCTCTTGACGACGATCATCACCACGTCCTGGGATCCAAAAACCTCTGTAGCCTCCTCAAGATCCTGGATTACCGGGTCACCCCCGGGCACCATATCCTGCATCTCCGCCTCGAAGTTCACCCGGGGAAGAAGCAAACCGAAGAGAATGCTAATCCCTATCAACAGCGCTATGGTTTTCTTGGGGTTATTCGTGACTGCTCCTGCAATTCTCATTATTCCCATATTATCGTACCTCCAGATAGTATAAGGGGACGATCGCCGGCCTCGCATGCCACCCGGTTGCCGATGGATCGTCCGCCTACAATTCAGTTAGACCACCGAGTCCGACGGCCTTCATTTTCGAAAGATTCATTATGACCATGGCGGGAATTTCATCAAGCCGAGGGAGGAGTTCACATCCTTCCTATGGCTTTTTCCCGAGGACTTTCTCCCATGCCTTCAGGACTTCGATGAATTTCCGCTGATGCTCATCGTCCAGGAGCTTAAGATTGGCAATAAGATGTTTGCTCCTCTGCTCCTGCATTCTCCTGGCGAGACCCTTTCCTTTTTGTGTGGGGCGGATCCTGACCATTCGACGATCATCCGGGATGCGGGTTCGCTCTACCATGCCGCGGTCCACAAGCCCGTCAATCACCCTGGTCATCGTACTGGCGTTGGCGCGCATGCCGCCCGCCAGCTCTCCCATAGTCATGAGCCCGGTTCTGGCAAGTATCTCAAGAGCGAAGATCTGGGACATGTTGAGCTTCAGTTCCCGAAGAAGCTCAGGTTCGGCATAGTCAACCTCTTCCTTGAGGAAAAAGAGCATTGGCTGCACACGACCAAGTTCGCGGATGAGCTCATCGTCGAGCATGGATGGTACACCTCCTCTCTTAGCTCAAGATTGAAATATTTCATTTACTCAATAATATCATATCACAAACATCCATCCTGTCAAGTACCCTTGCCCCCTCCCAGTTTTTGGTTCAAAGATTGGAATTGGAGAGATAATAACCTGCGTTACCGGGTAAAATTAGGATCTTGAGACGTAGGCTAAGACTGAAGATGACAAGAGATCTTGAGAATATGGCTTAGACGATCTGAATTATCCCGGTTTTAACACAATGCTTACCGTTTTTTCCTGATAAGCATACAATCGCCACTGGAATCCCACAAAAGAAAAAGAAAAGCTTTCTAGCCAGTAAACCTTAAGAACTCATGCCAATAGAGCAGAAACAAATACTTAATTTTCTCTTAATTCCTTTAAATAATCTACTAAAACTTTAGTTAGGTTTAAGCGGTTATTAAATAGGGACAGCGACCATTTGTTTCTTGAAAGACCTTCCGCGGGGTAAAGCCTTCAGTTGCCGCCCAAGCAGCCCTTCCTTTTTGCTCATAAAGTCATCATCTCCGCAAGGACGTCCAGTCCGCGTACTACTCCTTATCTTATCTATCATCACCTTATCATCCTCTTCCTTCAAGTAGTCCAACCAATCCCTTATTTCCTTAACCAAAGGACAATCTTGAGACAGAATAGGATCTGAATTCCTATTAATGTGCCCTCTCACGCTCGACCATCTGTATTCATCAGGACTATCTACAACTCCTGCCCGGACAGGATTGTTCTCCACATACCTTATCGCGGCAAACAAATGGCTCTCATCAAGAATAGGTGAGTAAAACCGCCCCTGCCACAAGTGGCCTTTTACTTTATAATTGACACTGAGTTTCTTTTACTCTTCTGGCTAAATCTTTCAAATTGTACTTCTTTTCTGCTCTTCTAGCCCTGATTTCATGGAGTCCTGCCATCATATCATCTACCTCACCACTGGAATCTGTAAACTCTTTGGCAATGCTGGACCGAACCTCTACTCCGTAGAATTGGCTAAAATATGACATTAAACTCACCCCCTGCTAGAGCATCGCTGGCGACTCAGATCCTTATTATCGAAGTATCCATTGGGAACTGACGTGTCTAAATATAGCTGAAGTGGCTTTGGCATAGTTTTCTCCTGACATCGCTTCTCCGATAGAACAACTGCTCATATTTACAATAATATGATAAAATGGAGAGACGTCAAGAATCCATTTTTTCTATTCCGTGGCAATTATGCCTGTCCACTTTATTATTCTCCTGCTGGCAGGCCTGTTTTTAAACAAAAGCTGTTAAAAAGCTACAAAATATTAGGCGCCTCCCCTACATCAAGGCTTATACAAAATACTTTTCTCCTGTTTTACTATCCCACTTCCAGCCCCCTTTAACTTTAAAAGTATCCCCATCAACTACTTCGCTGACTGTAAATTCTGGCACTTTCTACTAAAAACTTTCTACTAAAAAAAGACACTTGACACCTTGACATTAATCGACTATAATAGACTTGGGTAGACAAGACAGTTTTCTAAGAGGGAATTGAAATGTTAGAAGATATTTTAACCTTACAAGAAGTCGCAAAGTATTTCAAGGTAGATGAAAGAACTGTTTATCGAATGGTGAAATCCAAGCAACTACCAGCCTTTAAGGTAAGAAACCAATGGAGATTTAAAAAAGATGCTATAGATAAATGGATAGAAGCTAATAATGTCACTGTAAATGATACATTAAATAATAAAGTTGAGGTTCCTATCGTTGGTAAAGTATCTGCTGGATTACCTATTTTTACTGAGAAGAATATAGAAGGAACTTTAATAGTAGATTATTTATTGGTAAAAAATCCAGATAAAGTATTTGCTCTGAGGGTTAGAGGTACAAGTATGGTTAATGCTGGTATTCTTGATGGAGATTTTGTTTTAGTCCGTCAACAGCCGATAGCAAAGCAAGGAGAAATGGTGGTTGTATTAATAGAAGATGAAGCGACAGTTAAAAGATTTTACAAAGATAAAGATAAAATTAAGCTACAACCTGAGAACGATACAATGGAGCCAATAATTGTTGATCCAAAAGAGAATAATATTAGAATAATTGGCAAGATAGAAGGGGTGATAAGAAAGGTTTAAAGGGAATATCAGAGTATGTTTAATGTCTCTGAACGAACAGCACGGGGCCATTTGAACGAATTGGTAAAGCTGGATTTAATCAAACCTGTAGGACCTTCGAAAGGTAGGTATTATGTGTTGGCTTAGCTTATTACCGAAAAATTTTAATGGGAAATAGCCAGGATTTAGTGTTAGTGGGAGTGGTTAATCGAAGGAAGGATTTAGAAATAGCTTTAAATAAACATTGGTACCGGATACCGGTTAAATATGCTCCTAAAAGAAAAGCGAATTTTTTGGCTCTTTATCAAACTCGGGTTTTCGGGAAAGAAGGAAAATCCATAAACTATTATGCCCCTATAAAGTATTCTTCGCCTATTTCTCGAAGGGAACTTCTCCCGGAGGAAAAAAGTCATCCCAGAGTAAATCAGACTTATTATAAACTTCACCTGGGTTCCCTTAAAGAGCTGCCTCGAAGAATCATGAACAAGAGCCGAAGGAGGATAAATTTTGGCTTCACCACCCTTACAAAATTGTTTAAATCCAGGGAAATCAGTGAATTGTTCGACATAAAACCCATCGAAGTAATTATGGAAAAACTTTTGAAAAGAAACAAAATTAAGGCATTTAACGAATACTTACTCATGGAGGATGGACATTGCCGTTATCGGCTGGATTTTGCTGTCTTCTGTGAGAAAGGTAAAATAGATGTAGAATGCGATAACGAAAAGTGGCATTTCCTGCCCTCCCAGAAAATTAAGGATAGGAAACGCGACCTCTATCTGAGAGAACATGGCTGGACCATCCTTCGATTTGAGGGAAAGAAGATAATGAATAACCCAAGTTATTGTATTAAAGTTTTAAAGGAAGACATTCGGAAATTAGGCGGGCTATCTTTCGCGCAAGAAAAAAGAAACTTTTCCCATCATCTCTATAAATTTCTTAAATAAGCAATTAGCATCGTGAGGCCCAGGAGAGGCCTCCGGATGGAACTGTACCGAAAAAACAGGTAGCCTGGTATGTCTCATTCCCTCAAGGGTATGGTCATGAGATTGACATGGGTCAACTCTATCTCTTTTCCCCCTAGAGAATCTATATCAACACAGAAGCCGTGATTTTGAATAGTTATGGCAACCTTTCCTGTCTTTAAATCCTTTACCGGATGATTCCCTCCGTGATGGCCAAATTTAAGCTTATAAGTTTTGCTTCCTAAGGCTAATCCTAGAATCTGGTGTCCCAAACAGATTCCAAAGATGGGTATTTTCCCTATGAACTTTCTTACCGTTTCAGCCGCATAAGGAACACTAGCCGGGTCTCCCGGACCATTGGAAAGAAGAACCCCATCAGGCTTTATCTTTAAAATCTCCTCTGCCTCTGTTTTCGCTGGTACTACTATCACCTGACAACTAGCCGCTGCTAACTGCCTCAAGATATTATATTTCACTCCAAAATCTAACACTACTACCTTATATCTTCCCTCTTTCTCCCATTGATAAGACTTATTGCAGGTAACTTCCTTAACCAGATCTTTCCCCAGCAAACCGGCGGAAGATTTAGCCTTCTCAACTAACCTCTCCTTGTCCATATTCTGAGTAGAAATGATTCCCTTCATAGCTCCAGTGAGCCTAATATGTCTGGTTAAAGCTCGCGTATCTATTCCCCCTATGCCTATTATGTTGTATTCCCTCAAGAAATCGGGAAGGCTCTTTTCAGCTCGCCAATTGCTAAAGCTCTTACTACATTCTTTAACAATAAAGCCCTCCAGATGAGGCTGGCTCGATTCAGAATCAGCCTCATTAATTCCATAGTTGCCAATTAAAGGGTAAGTCATAGTAACCATCTGCCCTTGATAAGAGGGGTCGGTTAAAATCTCCTGATATCCGGTCATGCTGGTATTAAAAACTATCTCTCCGGCTCTTTCTCCTAAGGCAGCGAATGATTTGCCCTCAAATACTGTTCCGTCTTCTAAAGCAAGGATAGCCCGCATATTCTCCCTCTTATGCATTCTAGCATTTTACCTTAAGAAGACAATAAATCAACGGTTATTTCCGGTTATTTAGAACCACGATGCCAGATAAGAAGAGGTGGATGGAAAATTTGTCCTTTTATTCTCTCCAGTGATTCTTTTTCGTAGATAAATTCAGGACTTAGAATTTGATGCATTTTCTTAACATGCTGTTGTAATAAACTGCGGTAATAGATCATAATATCATTATCCAGTCTTCTTAGGGTATCAATCAATGCCTCGTTATTCTCAGCCTTTATGATGAGATCTATGTCTGAAGTAAATCCTGCTCTATCTTCCGCAGTGCTTCCTGTAAGATATACTTGCTCTAGCTCTTGATGATGCATACTCAGAAACGCACAAATCCTCTTGCTTAGGGCATACCTGAAAGTGCTGTGAACCCAACTATCCTCCTCAAGCAGTAGGTTCACAACACTCTCTCTATCTCTGAGATGCGGGGTTTTTTCCATGCAAAAATCAAGTGCTTGCTCGATTAGCTCCCATATCATAAACTCCCATTCGACAGTGCCTGGTAAAAAATATCTCTGTAAGCCTTATACAGAGAGCGATTGCAAGGATGGTCAAGAAGAGGCGTTTACCTGGTTTTCTTTTTAAGTGGAATTTTACCTATTCGGGATT